>Ga0209211_10005856_pt1 | contig 18118 bp, 19 predicted proteins | sample RifGroA2_FD_183992 | JGI IMG/M metagenome (GOLD analysis project Ga0209211, IMG submission 183992) | Groundwater microbial communities from Rifle, Colorado, USA - Groundwater A2 (SPAdes) (version 2) | ecosystem: Environmental > Aquatic > Deep subsurface > Groundwater | place: Rifle, Colorado... | reverse complement strand
AAATGGAAAATTTTGGAGCTAGATATGCGTTATTAGGCGATGTAGCCAGAAATTTCTATTTCTTAATGTATTTTTTGGCAATTTATTATTCTTTTTTCTGTGATTTGTTCTATTTTTGCCTTAATCATAGACCATTTACTGTAAGCCTTATCTACTTCAATACGCAATTCAGAATCTTTTGGATAATTTTGTTTTGCCCGAAGTAGTTGAGCATGTTCTTCTTCAGCCCGTTTTAATTGATATCTTAAGTCTTCCAAGCTTTCTTGTGGCGGAGTTGTGCCTTCTAATTTTTCTGACATAGGTTTTGTTGGTTAAGTATTAAATAATTAAATTATATCACAAGCTATGTTCGACCTGAAATAAATTACCAAAAAAATCTTAAAAAATAATAAAGAAATTTCTGGTTATTTCACATAACGTATTGGTATATCTGATGTTTTTGTTTCTCATTATTATTATAGTATAAAGAAAAGAGAAACAAAAATTTGAATGAGGTCTTTCGGAAAAGACCGAACCGCATACATTTTGTTATCGGATGTATTGCTCTTTAGGCGATAGCCTGCTGGCTGATAAGCCAGTAAAATATTTCCGATAACTCGTTTCTAGACGAATTGTTTGTATAATATTGACCTTTTTTGCATATTATACGAGCTTAATATATAATTAAATTACTAATGGTCATTTACTAGTTTTATTTTATCAATTTTTATAAAATAATGCAAAAATATTTATAGAAAAACAAAGCAGTTTTTCTTTTTTAAGGTTCTTAATTATTTATTAACGAGCAAAGCAAGCTTAATATTTTTGTACCTGTTACAGAAATAAGAAAAGATAACATTGCGTTAGAAAATAATTCATCGACTCTACATCAAACCCTTAATTCAAACGATAACCAAAATCGCCAAAGCATTGGGCATTACAATGAAAGATTTAGTAAAATAATTTTATGAATAAATTAAGAAACGCTACACTTGTGTTTTTGATTAAGAAATCTTTGAAAGGAGAGATAAAAGACATTTGTCTTGCTATGAAAAAGCGTGGTTTTGGCGTGAATAGATGGAACGGTGTTGGAGGAAAAGTTGATGACCAAAAAGAAACAATAGAGGAAGCGGCAAGACGAGAGGCGAAAGAAGAGGTGGGTGTTATTGTGAAAGAACTAAATAAAGTCGCGGAATTATCTTTTTACTTTCCACACAATTCGGTATGGGATCAAATAGTGCATGTTTATTTTTCAGAAAATTGGGATAGCGAGCCAAGAGAAAGCGAAGAAATGAACCCGAAATGGTTTTCTGTGAATGAATTGCCATTTCAAGATATGTGGTCGGGTGATATTTTTTGGTTGCCAGAGGTCGTAAAAGGGAATTTATTAAAAGCGATGTTTAAGTTTGGAGAAAAAGATGTGGTTTTAGATAAGAAAGTAAACATTGTTAATGAATTATAAAGATGTTAGTGTTATAGTTGTTCCTATTGATTCAGCAACACAAATGTCAGTTTCCAATAATGTTGCTGAAACGAAAGTTGAGAATTGGATATCGTTTTTGTTTGAAGATAGTGATATTAATTTCCTTTGCGCTTAGTTAAAATTTTACAATTTAGGATAATACAAGTCATTGAAAGTTAAAATATATTGTGATATAGTTTAGTTAAATTTAAATAATAATTAATAAAAATAATTATGCAAATAATATATATAATTTATGGAATAATCGCGATTGTTATTTTATGGTTTATTGGAATTTACAATAGTTTAATTAGGAAGCGTAATCGCGTTCGCGAAGCATGGTCTGATATTGATGTGCAATTAAAGAGGCGATATGATTTAATTCCTAATTTAGTGCAGACTGTAAAAGGATACGCTAAACACGAGAAAAATCTTTTGGAAAGCGTAACTGAGGCGCGCAGTAATGCTATGAAAGCGCAAGATGTAAAAGAAAAAGGACAGGCAGAAAATGTTTTATCCGGAACATTAAAGAGTATTTTTGCTCTTTCAGAAAATTATCCTGATTTAAAAGCTAATGAGAATTTTTTAGAGCTTCAGCGAGAAATTTCTGACACTGAAAATAAAATTCAAGCATCAAGACGATTTTATAATAATACCACCATGAACTACAACACTAAAATTGAGAGCTTTCCTGTTAATATTGTGGCAGGAGTTTTTAAATTTATTAAGAGCGAATTTTTTGAGCTTGAGGATAAAACAGCAAAAGAGCAAGTAAAAGTAGAATTTTGATTAAACTTATTTTTGTATGAATCTTTATACTCAAAAGGACAAGAATATTCGTAAAAGCTACTTATTGATTTTAGGTTTCTTAATTTTTATTATAGCGCTGGGATGGTATTTTAGTTTTGCTTTAAATAGCGGTATAATTTTATATATCGCTGTAATATTCAGTATAACGATGAGTTTTATAAGTTATTGGTATTCAGACAAAATTGTGCTTAAAATGAGCGGAGCGTACGAAATAGCAAAAAAAGATTCTCCTGAGCTATACCGCATTGTTGAAAATTTAGCTATTACAGCAGGTTTGCCATTACCAAAAATTTATATTATAGAAGATGAGGCGATGAATGCTTTTGCAACTGGAAGAGATTATAATCACGGTGTTATTGCTGTAACAAAAGGCTTGCTGCAAGTATTAGAGAAAAATGAATTAGAAGGAGTAATAGCGCACGAATTATCGCATATAGGCAATCGCGATACTTTAGTTTCCACAATAATTGTTGTTTTAGTTGGTTTTGTCTCGTTAATTAGCGATTTTTTTATACGAATGCAAATTTTTGGCGCGTATTCATCTGGAGGATTAGGAAAAAATAAAGAAGGAGGAGGGCAAATACAAATGATTTTAATTTTAATTGGAATAATATTAGCTATTCTTTCGCCAATAGTTGCTATAATTATAAAGCTTTCTATCTCACGCCGTCGCGAGTTTTTAGCTGATGTTTCAGGTGCTTTACTAACTCGTTACCCAGAAGGACTTGCCAGCGCGCTCAAAAAAATTTCATTTGATAATCATAAAATAAAACGAATAAGCAAAAGCACGGCTCATTTATTTTTTTCTGATCCTATCCATGGAATAAATAATAAAAAGAAAGCAAACTGGTTTGGAAAATTATTTATGACGCATCCACCCGTGGAAGAACGTATTAAAGCTTTGTTAAATAAAACATAGAATATTTAATTATATATGCGCGGAAAAAGAAAAATTTATATTAATATTATTATTACATCGCTTTTAATAATGTATTTAATCGGCGTATTTAGCGGTTTATTTCGTTATTTAGGCAAGTATTTTTTAAGTTTTGATAATCAGGTAAGAGATTTTTTAATAGGTTCGCAAACGCAATTTTGGGATGCGTTTTTTAGTATAATTACTTTATTTGGAGGAATAGATGGATTTGCTGGAATTGGAGTTTTGATATTAGGCATTTTTTTATTTTATAGAAAAAGAGATTTTCTATTGCCGTTTATTATAACTATTATAGGAACAGAAGTATTTATTTTGATAGGCAAAGCCTTCACTGGACGCATTAGACCAACAGGCGAAGAATATTCTTTTCCATCTAATCACGCTGCAATAGCATTAGCTTTTTATGCGTTTGTAAATATTTTAATTAACAATAAAAACAATAAAAAAATAAATTCAACACTAATATTCATTGTTAATTGTTTTTTATTAATTATAATTGTATTGATTGGTTTCTCGCGTCTTTATCTGGACGCACATTTTTTTAGCGATGTTATGATGGGTTATATTATAGCAGGCTTATGGCTTATTTTAGCGGTTAATTTTCAAATATCATGTTTTACACGATCGCGCAAAATATGATATTAAATTGATTTTTTAATATGTCAGACGATATTCAGACAATTAAAGACCGTATTGATATAGTGGACTTTATTAGTAATTATGTTAAATTAAATAAAGCAGGCGCAAATCATAAAGGTTTATGCCCTTTTCACAATGAAAAAAGCCCTTCTTTTATGACAAGCGTTGATAAGCAAATTTGGCATTGTTTTGGATGCGGCAAAGGAGGAGACATTTTCAAATTTTTGCAAGAAATTGAAAGTTTGGAATTTGTAGAAGCTCTTAATATTTTAGCTGATAAAGCAGGGGTTTCATTATCTAAAGCATCTAAGGCTGACACAAGCCATAAAAGTAAAATTTTGGCTATTAATGAATTGGCAAAAAAGTATTTTGAAAAAGCGCTCTTTAAAACACAGGGCGGTAAAAAAGCTTTAAAATACTTAAAAGATAGAGGAATAAATGAAAAGAGCATTAAAAATTTTAATTTAGGATACGCTCCTAATAATTGGGAAGGTTTAACTAAGTTTTTAAATAAAACAGGTTTTAGTAAAAAAGATATTATTGACGCGGGAGTAGTTGTTTCTTCTCCTAAGGGAGGATATGATAGATTTAGAGCGCGGATTATATTTCCTATTTTTTCTGTTGCTGGCAAAGTAATTGGATTTACAGGAAGAACAGTTATTAATGAAGACGCTAAATATATTAATACTCCGCAAACAATTCTTTATGATAAAAGCAATGTTATTTTTGGACTTCATCAAGCAAAGGCAGATATTATTAAAGAAGACTCGGTTGTTATAGTGGAGGGAAATATGGACGCTGTAATGTCAAATCAGGCAGAAATTTTAAATGTTGTTGCTGTTTCTGGAACAAGTTTAACTGAAGGGCATCTTAAAATATTAAGGCGATATACTAAAAATCTTATTTTTTGCTTTGACAGCGATAATGCTGGAATTTTAGCATCAAAAAGAGCAATAGGATTATCTTATAAATTAGCTTTTAATATTAAAACAGTAGCACTAAAAGATAATAAGGACCCCGCAGAATTAATAAAAGAAAAAGGAGAAAAAGCATGGCAAAAGCTTATAAGTAAGCCTGAGGGCGCGTTTGAATTTTTATGGGAAATAGCAATAAAAAATAAAAACATTAAAGGCATAGAAGCTAAAAAAGAAATAATCATTGAATTATTTGAAGTTCTACAATATATTGTAAGCAAGGTTGAAGAAACTCACTGGAAGCAAGAGATAAGTAAAAAACTTAGCATTCGCGAAAACGATTTAGAAGAAGAATGGGAAAGAATGATAAAAGGAAGTAAAGTTAGTAATAAAACGGTTATTGACAAAACGCAAGCATTGCCAGTAAAAACAAGCGATAGATTAACTTTTGATAAACAGCATTTAGTGGCTATATATTTTCAATATTCTAAATTATTTTCTGACAAGGATATTAAAAGCAAAGTTGATAATATTATTAAAAAAGATTTAAAAAGTTGGCATATTTCAAAAAAAGAATTAAAATTAAAAGCAGAAATGATGTGGCCAGAAAAATATTTAGCTAATAAAGAATTAAATAGGATTATAAATGATTTTAAACACATAGAGAGAAAACAAGAAATTGTTTCATCTTTAGAATTAGAAAATGACTGATAAAAAAAATAAAAAGATTCAAGATATAGTTAATTACGGGAAAAAAGCAGGTTTTATTACTTATGGCAAAATATTAGAATTTTTGCCTACTATTGAAAATAATCTTGAATTATTAGATTATTTGTATCGTAAATTGCAAGTTGCTAATATTTCTGTTGTTGATGAAAAAGAACGAGCAAGTGAAAAAGAAAAAAATAAAATTAAAAATAAAATTAAAATTAAAGATAAAGCCCGAAGCATTAAAAAAGTTAATTTAGTAAGTTTACCGCTTGATTCTGTGCAAATGTATCTTAGGGAAATTGGAAAAGTGCCTCTTTTAACTCAAAAAGAAGAAATTTCTATTGCTGGCAGAATTGTTGATGGAGACGAAGAAGCAAAGCAAGAACTTATAAGCGCTAATCTTCGTTTAGTTGTGAGTATCGCTAAAAAATACGCGTATAGAACACCTCAATTAACGCTTTTGGATTTAATTCAAGAGGGTAATATCGGACTTTTTAGAGCAGTGGAAAAATTTGACGCAACTAAAGGATATAAATTTTCAACTTATGCAACTTGGTGGATTAGACAGGCTATAACAAGGGCTATTGCTGACCAGTCAAGAACTATTAGAATTCCAGTGCATATGGTTGAAACTATTACTAAATTTATTCAGACAAAAAAGAAATTAACTCAGATTTTTGGTCGCGAACCGCAGATTGAAGAGATTGCTTTGGAAATGGGTATTGACGAGAAAAAAGCGCAGGAAATTCTAAAAATTTCAAGAAAAACTATTTCTTTAGAAACGCCAGTAGGAGACGATGATAGCGAAAGCACATTAGAGCAGTTTTTGGAAGACGAAAAAACACCTTCTCCAGAAAAAGAAACCGCAAATAATTTTTTACGCGAACACATAAGAGAAGTTCTTGATGAATTAAAACTCAGGGAAAGAAAAATATTAGAACTTCGCTTTGGATTGGATAGCAACGAACCGCATACGTTAGAGGAGGTAGGACGCAAGTTTGGCGTAACACGCGAACGAATTAGGCAAATTGAAGCTAAAGCGCTTCAGAAAATTAAAAAATCCGATAAAGTAGGAAAGTTAAGAGAATATTAATATAAGGTTTCTTGAAAATGAGACATTGATATTGTTGATATTTTAGAATAAAATTAATGAAGTTAATATTTTAGAATAAAATTAATGAAGTTAATATTTTAGAATAAAATTAATGAAGTTAATATTTTAGAATAAAATTAATGAAGTTGATATTTTAGAATAAAATTAATGAAGTTAATATTTTATGTGTTTTATGTTATATGTTAAGTGATTTATGAATATATCATTAACTGCGGAAACAATTTTTAATATAGGAAGTTTTTCTGTTACAAATACAATTTTAATGTCTTTTATAGCTTCTTTGATTATTCTAATAGTTTTATTATTAGTTTCTAAAAAGCTGAAAACTGTGCCAAGTAATTTTCAATGCTTAGTAGAAGTTATTTTTGAAGGAGCAATTACAATGATGAATCAAGTGACTGGTTCTCATGAAAAATCAAAAAGGTTTTTCCCTTTGGTATTTACATTTTTTATAGTTATACTTTTATCTAATTGGCTTGGAATAGTTCCCGGGGTTGGAAGTATTGGAATAAATGAAGTTCATAATAATAAAGAAGTTTTTATTCCATTGTTTCGCACTGCTAATAGCGATATAAATACCACACTTGCATTTGCCATTATATCTGTTATAATGACACATATATTCGGTGTTATTACGATTGGATTTTTAAAACATATTAGTAAATATATATACTTTAAAAAAGGATTAATATATTTTTTTGTTGGGATACTTGAATTAGTTGGCGAGATTGCTAAATTTCTTTCTTTTTCTTTTCGTTTATTTGGAAATATTTTTGCTGGAGAAGTACTTTTAGTTATTATAGCGTTTTTAATTCCTTATATAGCGCCAATTCCATTTTTAGGATTAGAGTTATTTGTTGGTTTGATTCAAGCTTTAATTTTTGCTATGCTAACCTTAGTATTTTTTGAAATGGCAACAATTAAAGAGCATTAATTTAAAATTACAAAAATAATCATTAATTATTAATTAAATAAAATAATGGACATTGAGATAATAAAAAATATTGCGGCTGCTTTTGCAATTGGAATAGGAGTTTTAGGTCCAGCTATTAGTATTGGTATAATAGGAGGCAAAGCAGTAGAAGCTATAGGACGAAATCCAGAATCAGCGTCTAAAGTTCAAACTATGGCAATTTTATCTATTGCTTTTGCTGAAGCAGTTGCTATTTATGTTTTAGTTATTGCTTTGATTATTAAATTTGTTTAAGCAATATAAATTACATTTAACCAACTACCAGCAATAAGTTGGTAATTGGTTAGTATTGGTTGTGGAAGAGTTAATTACAAAACTTGGCATTGATTGGAAACTATTGATTGCTCAAATAGTAAATTTTGGATTGCTTTTATTTTTACTTTATAGATTTGTTTATGGTCCCATGATAAAATTTTTGGATACGCGATCAAGAAAAATAGCCGAAGGTATTTTAAACGCTGAAGAAATGGAAAAAATAAAACAAGAAATTAAAGAAAGAGGCAAGGAAATAGAGCAAAAAGCTCAAGAAAAAGCAAACGAATTATTAAAAAAATCTAAAGAATTAGCTGAAAAAGAGCATAATCAGGTTATTTTAGAAGCTCAAGATAAAGTAAAAAAAGTTATTGCCGAGGCTAAAGCAAATATTGTGAATGAAAAAGAATTAGCTATTGCAGAAGTTAAAGCAGAATTAGGCGTTTTAGTACTAATGGCAACTAAAAAAGTATTAGGCGAAAAAATAGACGCTGGCATTGATAAAAATATAATAGAAGAGAGTATTAATAAGTTGAAATGATAATCAGATTTAAGATTTAATTTAGAAAATTAAGTATTTTTATGAAATATAAAGTAAAAGATTATGCGGAAGTTTTATATGATATTTCTCAAATTAAAGGAGATAGGGAGAAAAAAAATGCTGTTGCAGATTTTTTAAATATGGTAAAAGAGCATTATGTTGAAAGCTGGATGCCGAATATTTTTCAAAATTTTGAAAATATTTATAATAAAAATATTAAACACAGTAAAGTAGAAATAATAAGCGCCTATAGATTAGAGAATAATCAGCTGCAAGAAATTAAAAAGCTTATTGTAAAGCATTCTAATAATGATAATATTGAAATACATGAAAAAATAGATAAAGATGTTATTGGAGGGTTTAAAGCAGAAGCAGATTATTTAAGAATTAAAGCAAGTTTAAAAGATAAAATAGAAGAATTAAAAATATAAAATCGTGGATAAAAACATAATAATAGAAAGTTTAAAAAAGAAAATTTCTGTTTTTGAGAGCGTATTAAAAATAGATAATATTGGCAGGGTTATATCTATTTCTGATGGAGTAGCGCGAATCAGCGGATTAGAAGACGCTATGTCTTCTGAAATGTTAGAGTTTGAAACAAATGGAAACGCTGTGTTTGGAATAGCTCTAAACTTAGAAGAAAATTCCATTGGCGCTGTTATTTTGGGCGATTTTAATAATATAAAAGAAGGCTCTATTGTAAAGAAAACAAGGCGTATTTTGGAGGTTCCTGTTGGCAATGCTATGATTGGCAGAATTGTTAACGCTCTTGGAGAGGCAATTGATGGCAAAGGAAAAATAAAAACAGATAAATATTATAAAGTTGAGCGAGACGCAACATCTGTTATTGATAGAAAATCAGTTAATGAGCCAATGCAAACTGGAATTAAAGCTATTGACGCTATGATTCCAATTGGACGAGGTCAGCGCGAACTTATTATTGGCGACAGACAAACTGGTAAAACAACAATTGCTATTGATACTATTTTGAATCAATTAAATGAACCTAGGGAAAAGAGGCCAATTTGTATTTATGTTTCTATTGGGCAAAAACAATCTAAAGTAGCGCAAATAATCAAAGAATTAAGCGATAAGGGCGCGATGGAGTATACGATTATAGTTTCTGCGAGTTCCTCTGATCCAGCGCCTCTTTGGTATTTAGCGCCTTACACAGGATCTTCTATTGGCGAGTATTTTATGGATAATGGTCGCCACGCGCTTGTAATTTACGATGATCTTTCAAAGCATGCTTGGGCATATAGGCAAATGAGTTTATTGCTTCGCCGCCCGCCAGGAAGAGAAGCGTATCCAGGCGATATTTTTTATCTTCATTCACGGCTTTTAGAGCGAGCTGCAAAATTATCAGATGAAAAAGGCGGAGGCTCGCTTACAGCGCTTCCAATTATTGAAACTCAAGATGCAGATGTTTCCGCGTATATTCCAACTAATGTTATTTCTATTACTGACGGACAAATTTATTTAGAGCCAGCATTATTTTATCAAGGCATTAGACCAGCTGTTAATGTAGGGCTTTCTGTTTCTCGCGTTGGATCTGCTGCTCAAACTAAAGCTATGAAAAGTCTTGCTGGTAATTTGCGATTAGAATTAGCCCAGTATAGAGAACTAGAAGCTTTTGCGCAATTTGGACAAGATGTGGATAAATCCACTTTAGAGATTATTGAAAAAGGAAGGCGATTAACAGAAATATTAAAACAACCAGCTTATAGTCCGGTTTCTACAGTTAAACAAATAGTACTTATTTTTGCAGGCACAAAAGGATATTTAAATGAAATACCAGTAGATAAGGCAGGAGAGTTTGTTGAAAAAATTTGGAGCCAAATAAATAATTTTAATAAAGATTTGATTAAAAAAATTGAAAAAGAATATATTATAACTCCTGAAATTGAAAAAGAATTGGAAAAAGAAATTATGAAAGTTAAAATATAAATAAACCTTGTTTTAAAATCGATATTTTTATTATTTTAAATTTGCAATATGGGTTTAAGGGAAATTAAAAATAGAATTAAATCAGTAGGTAATACTGCTAAGGTAACAAGGGCATTAGAAGCAGTGTCCGCTAGTAAAATGCGCAAATGGGAAGAGAGGGCTCTTAGCGCGCGTCCTTATGCTGTTGAGGCATTGCAACTGCTTAAATTATTAAAGAGCAGAAAAAGCGATGAATGTGTTTTATTTTCTGGAATAAAAGATGCTAAAAATGATTTAATAATAATTGTTATTACATCGGACAAAGGTTTGTGCGGGGGTTATAATATAAAATTATTAGAAAAAGTAACTCAATTTACAGAAGATGCTAAGGATAATTACAATAATATAAATTATGTTACGATTGGCAAAAATGGCAATATTTATTTAAAAAATAGGCAAAAAAATATATTGCGCGAAGAAATGAACTGGGGAGATGATGTAAATATTGATAAAATCGGCAAATTATATGATTATTTGGAGGAAATGTTTTTAAAAGATAAAATAAGTAAGATAATGGTTGCTTATACAGATTTTTATAGCGCGATTAAATATGAACAAAAAGTAAGACAACTTTTACCAGTAAGTGAAAAAGATTTAGAGGAAATTGTGAAAGGTATTGTTCCTTATTTTGGTAAATACTCAAGAACAGGGAAAACTGAAATAGAATTGCCTAAAGAAAAAGAATTTGAATATTTATTTGAACCATCAGCAGATTTGGTTTTAAATGATATTATCAAAGATTTATTGGAAGCGTGCCTTTATCATATGATTTTAGAGAGTAATGCTTCAGAGCATTCAGCTCGAATGGTTGCTATGAAGAATGCTACTGATAATTCTAAGGAAATGCTTTCTGATTTAAAACTTACTTATAATAAAGAGCGACAAAATAAAATTACACAGGAAATGTTGGAGATAATAGGTGGCGCAGAAGCACTTTCTTCATAAAAATGAAACATTTAAAAAAAATTATTTATGGGTAATAAAGGGAAAATTAAACAAATTATCGGATCAGTTATTGATGTAGAATTTGAGAGCGGTAAATTGCCTGCTATTTTGAATGCAATTACAGTGGAACATAATCAGCAAAGAGTTGTTTTTGAAATTGCGCAACATTTGGGCGCTAATCAAGTTAGAGCAGTTGCTATGGGTTCTACTGATGGTATGAGTCGAGGAATGGAGGTAATTGATACAGGCGAGACTATTTCTGTTCCAGTAGGAGAAAAAGTATTAGGCAGAATGTTTGATTTATTGGGACGCGCTATTGATAATAAAAAAGAATTGCAAGATGTTGAAAAATGGGCTATTCATAGAAACGCGCCAAAGCTTATAGATCAATCAAATAAACAAGAAGTATTTGAAACCGGCATTAAAGTTATTGATTTAATCGCTCCTTTTATTAAAGGCGGTAAAGTAGGGCTTTTTGGCGGAGCAGGAGTTGGAAAAACTGTTTTAATTCAGGAGCTTATTCGCAATATGGCAACAGAGCATGGAGGTTTTTCTGTTTTTGCTGGAGTAGGAGAGAGAACGCGTGAAGGAAATGACCTTTATTATGAAATGAAAGACTCTGGCGTGCTTGATAAAACAGCTATGGTTTTTGGACAAATGAAAGAAGTTCCCGGAGCGCGTATGCGCGTTGCTTTATCTGCTTTAACTATGGCTGAATATTTTAGAGATAAAATGAGCAAAGACGTTCTTTTATTTATTGATAATATTTTTCGCTTTACGCAAGCAGGGTCAGAAGTATCAGCGCTTTTAGGAAGAATGCCTTCTGCCGTAGGGTATCAACCAACACTTGCAACAGAAATGGGACAATTGCAAGAGCGAATTACATCTACTAAAAAAGGTTCTGTAACATCAGTACAAGCTGTATATGTGCCAGCTGACGATGTAACAGACCCAGCTCCCGCAACTACTTTTGCGCACTTAGACTCCACTATTGTATTATCGCGACAATTAACAGAACTTGGAATTTATCCAGCTGTTGACCCATTAGATTCTACATCCACAGTGCTTGATCCGCGTATTGTGGGAGTTGAGCATTACAATGTTGCTCGCGGAGTGCAAAAAATATTACAGCGGTATAAAGAACTTCAGGATATTATAGCTATATTAGGTATGGAGGAATTAGGAGAACAAGATAAAATAACAGTTTCTCGCGCGAGAAAAATACAAAGATTTTTATCTCAGCCGTTTTTTGTGGCTGAAGTATTTACTGGATCACCTGGCAAATTTGTAAAACGGGTTGATACAATTCGCGGATTTAAAGATATATTAGAAGGCAAACACGATAATAAGAGCGAAAAAGATTTATATATGAAAGGTTCAATTGACGAGGTTAAGTAATTTAAAAAATTAGTATTATGCAATTATCAATATTAGCATTAGACAAAATACTTTTTAAAGGCGAAGCAAAAAGTTTAAGCGTTCCTTCTTCAAATGGTATATTGCAAATTCTTGATAATCATATTCCTTTACTTACATCTTTAAAAAAGGGGATTTTAAAAATACAAGAAAAAGGCAAAAAAGAGTTTGTATTTGAAGTTCACAGAGGTATTTTAGATGTAAGAAATAATAGCAAGGTAATTGTGTTGTTAAGGTAATATATTGTTAAAATGTCGCTAATCCGAAGTTGTTTAACTTGACTTATAGAGCTTATTTTAGTATTATACGATTAAGGTTCTTTTATAGAACAAGTTTTTAGTTTTTCTTAATTAGTGTTATTTTTTATAAGATTAAAAACATCGCGGGGTAGAGCAATTGGCAGCTCGTAGGGCTCATAATCCTGAGGTTGCAGGTTCGAATCCTGCCCCCGCAAAACAAACAAAGCATTTGTCTATTTTGCTTACGTAATCATGAATTGTAAATTGAAGAATTGAATAACATTACGATGTAGCCCTTAATTATCAAAATCATAGATTTTGATAATTATTTAGTATTTTTATTTTGAAACCTTGTTTTTAATGTAATCATTAAAAACAATAACATATTCCGGCGTAGCTCAATGGTAGAGCGGTTGGCTGTTAACCAATAGGTTGTAGGTTCGAGTCCTACCGCCGGAGCCAGTATAAAACTTCTCTCATTTTCAGAAAAATTTTTGCGTGCGACGCAAAGCGTCGCCCATTGTTTTGCGGGGATTTCTTCAACTTTTTTATTTCGTAAAGTCAGGTTCGAGCCGAAGATTTTTTGGAGGGACGATTTTTTGGAGGGGAGGTCGTCGTTTTTTGCTATTCCATCAAGTAATGAAGCGTCTTTTATCCACTCTCGCATAGGTTCGAGCCACGGCGTTCCCCCTCTTTGAGACTTGGATAGAATCTCCTCGACCGACTTCTTTTCCGACATAAACCCCCGCTTCCTTGCGAGGTAGGTTTCGCGGTCTATGTCCTGCTCGACATAAAGGTCGGTAAGGCGGTCGAGCTTGCGGCTCAAGTCGCTGACTTGCTCCCGCAAGCCGTGGACAAAGGTAGCCGTCGTGCGGGAGGACTCTTTCTCGTCCTCGTCAGCCATTCTCGATAACTCCTTCGCCCAACCTTCCGGCATGGCGTAGCGCGTAAGGATTGAGGAAAGGTCGGCGGCGAGGATTTCTTCTCTCACATAAGGTTGCGAACAGCCGCCTTTCTTCTTGGTACAGCGATAGTAAATATGACCTTTCTGTTTTTCGGCGGTTATGCCCATGCCGCACTCGCCACAACGCAAGAGTCCGCAAAGAGCTTTCGGCTCTTTCTCGGTCGTTTGCGGGTGTCCTCGTCGGGCAAGGACAACCTGAACCTTGTCAAAAAGGTGCTTGTCCACGAGCGGCGTATGTTTGCCCTCGTATATTTCTCCGCCGTAGCGGAAATGACCGTAGTAAAAAGGATTGACGAGAATGAATCTCGCTCGGTCTTTGTGTAGCGGATTGCCGTAAAAACTCCGCACGCCGTTCTCGTAAAGGAAACGGGAGATGTCCTCAAGGCGGGAGTTCCCCTGCGCGTAAAGTTCAAAGGCGGCTTTGATGGCTTTGGACTTTTTTCGGTCAACAATAATGGTTTTATTTCTCGTGTCGTTAAGATAACCGACGGGAGCTACGCCGGGAAACTCTCCGCGCCGTGCTTTGTGGCGTAATCCCCGGCTTGTGTTGGAGCTTAAATCGCGTATGAACTGGTTAGCCATACCTAACTCGACGGACATCATCAAGACATTATCGGCGGGAAGAAAATTTCTATCGTGCGTCCGTATGCTCTGAATGACGCTTTGCTGTAAAAGCCAACTGATTTGTCCGCCGTCCACCGGATTGCGAGCCAAGCGGTCAATCTTCCAACAAACAATGCCCTGTGCCTCGCCCGTCTGTATGCGTTGGAGCATATCGTTAAAGATCGGGCGACCGGGCATTTTGGCGGATCGCTTCTCTACAAACTCCGCCGCAACTTCTAATCCCTCGTTCTTGGCGAGCGTTCGCAGTTCGGCGAGTTGGGCTTCAATGGAGAGGACTTGCTTGTCCTCGACATCGGTGCTTTTGCGGGCGTAGATAAAATAGGTAGTCATAACCATATTGTATTATACCACAAGAGGTGGTGTAAAATACAATAAGGAGTATAATGTAGATATGAAAAGTGAATCTCAAAAACTCGGTAAGAATTTGAAGCGTATCAGAAAGGAGAAGGGCATATCGCAGGGCGATATTGTTCGTTCCCTCGGAATGGACAGGTCTTTCGTTAGTAATATTGAAAACGGCAAGACGAACCCGACCCTCGCCACGATTGCTAAATTAGCAAAAGCACTCGGCGTTTCGATAGAAGAACTAATCAAATAAGTTTATGTATTTAAGCGACAACGAAAAAAGAGATATTCAGAAGTACATTGAAGCGGGTAAACCATTGCCCGACAAGTTTCGCTTTTTACTATTTGAGGAGAAGCAGGAAGTCGAGCTTGTATGGAATGGAAAGACGAACGAGATAACGAATACAGTTTTGCCGTTCCAAGTTATCGAGCAAGTAGACGAGCCGCGTTCAGAAAAAACAAAAGAGATACAGGGACTACTCTTTGGAGAAGGCGGACGACAGGTTTCTGGTTGGACGAATAAACTTATTTGGGGAGACAACAAACTCATTCTTTCCTCGCTAAAGAATGGGCCGTTGCGACAAGAAATTGAAGAACAAGGAGGAATCAAACTTATTTATATTGATCCTCCATTTGATGTTGGTGCGGATTTCTCAATGAACATTGAGATAGGAGACGAGGAATTTACTAAAGAACCGAGCGTGCTTGAGGAGCTTGCATATCGGGATACTTGGGGGAAAGGAGCGGATAGTTTTATTGCAATGATCTATGAAAGATTGTCGCTCATGCGTGATTTACTTGCCGAGGACGGGAGTATATACGTTCATTGCGATTACAGAGTGAACAGCTATCTGCGTCTTGTATTAGATGAGCTTTTTGGAAAGGATAATTTTACTAACGAGATTATCTGGCAGAGGAGTAATCCTCACGGACATGTTGACCAAAAATACGCGAATATTCACGACACAATCCTATTCTATTCAAAATCCAAAGATCATATCTTTAACACCCAATATACCCCTGCTGATGAAAATTATATAAAGTCTTTTTTTAAATTAGATGACGGAGACGGGAGGAAGTATAGATTAGTAACACTAACTGCTTCGGGTTCAGGAGAGGCAAGGTATTTCAATGGTGAGTTAATCAGTCCACCGAAAGGGAATCATTGGAGGTGGTCTCAAGCAAGGATAGATGAGGCAATAAAAAATAATCTTATTGTTATCACGAAAAATAAGGCCATACACTATAAGTATTATTTAGAGGATAACAAGGGTACTCCAGCACAAAGTTTGTTTGTCGACAAAGCCATTGGCAACATTCAGGCCATCAGTAAGGAGAATCTCGACTATCCAACTCAAAAACCAGAAGCACTTATCTCGCGACTCGTTAAGGCCTCTTCTAATGAGGGCGATCTTATCGCGGATTTCTTTGCCGGTTCGGGTACGACATTGGCTGTTGCAGAAAAACTTGGCCGAAAGTGGATTGGTTCTGATCTTGGCAAGTTTTCAATTCATACAACTCGCAAGAGAATGATTGACGTGCAACGACAGTTAAAAAAAGAGTATAAAGATTATCGTGCGTTTGCGATTCTCAATCTTGGTAAATATGAGAGACAGCATTATGTCGGTATAAATCCGAATTTACGAGAAGAAGAAAAAGCAAAGCAGATAGCCCAAAAGGAAAAAGATTTTGTTTCTTTGATACTCTCCGCATACAAAGCGGAAGCGACAGACGGATTCAAAACATTTCATGGCAAGAAAAGTTCTCGCCTTGTTTCCATAGGCCCTATCAATTTGCCCGCCTCGCGTTTATTTGTTGAGACAGTGATTAACGAATGTATAGAAAAACAGATAACGAAGGTGGATATTCTCGCTTTTGAGTTTGAGATGGGTTTATTCCCGCACATTCAGGAAGAAGCGAAAAGCAAAGGGGTTGATCTTGCTCTCAAATACATTCCTCGCGAAGTATTTGATAAAAGAGCAATAGAAAAGAATCAAGTCGTTTTCCACGATGTCTCCTATATTGAGGTTAAGCCGATTGTGAAGAAGAAAACTATCGCAATCGAGCTTACTGATTTTTCGGTTTTCTACAATCAGGACTCAATAAAAGAGGTTGAGGAAAATCTGAAAACGGGTGGTAAAAAGCTCTTGGTTGAGAACGGCCAAATTATCAAAATCGCAAAAGATAAGGACGGCGTTACAAGCCGCGAAGTTCTTACGAAAAAATGGACTGACTGGATAGACTATTGGGCGGTGGATTTCAATTTTGAAAGCAAAAAGGAAACTATCCGTGTAAAGAACGAGGCAACGGGAGAGGTCGAGGAACGCTGGACTGGCGATTATATCTTTGAGAATGAATGGCAGGACTTTCGCACGAAAAAGAAACGGGACTTGGAACTTATCACTTCGCCCGTTGAGGTCAATTCCGGCAAACGCAAAGTGGCCGTGAAAGTTGTTGATATATTCGGCAACGACACAATGAAAGTGATTGAGATAACAGTATAAATTATGACCTACCTAACACTCTTTATCGGTATAGTGATTGGACTAGTGTTGAATAAACTTTTACCTTCTTATTTTTCTAAGAAAGGAGAAAATCTAGCAACAAAGGAAGACATAGGGAAAATTACCAAAGTAATTGAAGAAGTTAAAAATATTTATAAAGAGAAATATGATCTTTCCAATATCGAGAGAGAATTTTACAACGATATGATAAAAGAGCTCCAAAAGTTTTTAAGTGTAATCAAGAGATACGAATTAAAAGCCGGAACCGGTGAAAATTCATTAACTCATGAAGTAGCCATGAAAGATACAGAGCTTGCAAAACAAACATTAGATTTTAAGGATGCGGCTAGTGAAATTTTGGCTAGGGCTTTTGTTTTTTTAAATGAAGAAAATTATAAATTGTTACAAGGGGCATTCAAACCAAAAAATAATTTTGCGGAAATTAGGCATAATCTTTTAGATGCAATGAGACAATCTATACATCGAGATACAAAGCTAAAAGCCGACGAAGATTCTTTAGACATCAAGTATTAATTTTCAAATAATCTATGGCTTTACATCAAAAATTCCCCAAGTCGCCTTATGAAATTCTCGATCCGGCAGTCCGTTGGTTTCCTGCTGACGAGAATTTGAGGGAAAAGGGATACGAGAAACTGCTCCCGCCGCTTGTGGCGGAACTTCGCAAGAAGGTAAAGGAGTGGCGGCTTACGGGATATGAGGGAGCGAGCGAAACAAGTAAAGCCCTATTGAATTGGTGGTTCTT
>Ga0209211_10005853_pt1 | contig 18124 bp, 21 predicted proteins | sample RifGroA2_FD_183992 | JGI IMG/M metagenome (GOLD analysis project Ga0209211, IMG submission 183992) | Groundwater microbial communities from Rifle, Colorado, USA - Groundwater A2 (SPAdes) (version 2) | ecosystem: Environmental > Aquatic > Deep subsurface > Groundwater | place: Rifle, Colorado... | reverse complement strand
CGAGTTAGTGCGCGCATAAAACCCCCAGAAGTAGTGATAGGTGAAAGTGAATTGCAGCCGCGTCCATGGAATGGTGACAGTCACCCGGGTTCCCGGACCCGATCCGAAAGCGCCTCGTGGGGAAGGTTCTCACTCCTCTATCCTGGACTGATACAGGAATGACTCCGCCTCGTTCCACCGGGCGGGTGGATTTTTCCGTTACGACATTCAGCCCGTTCATCGGAATTTTCTTATTGTTAAAAAAGATAACGAAATCCAATACCGCCGGTGATCTCAAACTCTGTTGAACGGATCAAACCGATCTTTGGCGAGATCTCCGAAAACAATTCAAGGTGCCGTGTCACGATCCAGTCGATACCGAAATTGCCGCTGAATCCCATCCTGTCTCGTTGATGGGACGTGGAGCGGAGAAAAATCCCCGGTCCGCCGTACAGATACACCTCGCCCTCGTTGGATCGACTCAGCATCGTAATCGTAAAGTTGTAGTGACTTTGGGCGAAGAACGTGTCGTCCAGTCGCCAGGCGGCCAGGAGATCCACCGAGGTCGAGGGACGCAAGCCAAATTTCATGGTGACCCCGCTCGGATTGCCCAGGTAAATCCCCAGCCCGATATTGCTCTGCGTCATGGCAACCTCTGGAAGGGCGAAGAACAGAACGAACATTGCAAGATTCGATTTTATGAGTATTGTTTTCATTCTCCTGTCCCCCTTGTTGAGAGGCGATTGTTGTTGAGTTCCTCATCGAGGTCATACTGTTCGAGTCTGTTCGAGAGTGTCCTCACGCTGATCCCCAGCCGTTCTGCGGCCTCTTTTTTTGTCGAACTGTTTCGCAGTACCTCGAGAATAAAGTATTTTTCGGCGGCCGCGACACTTTTCCTTTTCTGGAAAGCTCCCTTCAGGCGATTATGCAAATGAGTGCTTTGCATTTGGAGGGGGAGGTGGGAGGGGAGGATCAGTTGCTCGCGCGCCATGATGACTGCGTATTCAGCCATGTTCATGAGCTCACGAATGTTGCCGGGCCAGGGGTAGGTCAGGCAGATCTTCAGAGCTTCCGGCGTGATCCCCCGTACTGTTGTTCCGTACCGTTCGTTCGTCTGGGCGATAAACAGGTTCAGAAGCGCGAGGAGATCCTCGCGGCGCTTTCGCAAGGGGGGCAGTTCGATCACAAGAGGGCTGAAGCGATCCAAAATATCCTTTGGCAACACGCCTGCGTGGATGCTTTCACTGGGTTGCTGCGTAACGGAGACGACGGTTCGCGCGTTCAACCAGAGCTCTTTTCGTCCGCCCACGCGATGGAATTTCTTGTGGGCTCCCGCCCTGGCGATCTTCACTTGAACTTCCAGGGGCAATGATGAAAAGCCGGACAGGAACACCGTCCCTCCTTCTGCATCCTCAAGGACCCCTTCATCGATGATCACACCGTTTGATGTGAACAGTTCCAGGCCGAAGATTTCCTGTTCCACCAGGCCCGGCGTAAGGCTTGTGCAGTCGACGCTGACAAATTTGTCGGTGGTCCGGTACCCTATCTGATGAACCTTGCGGGCCATCCATGCTTTGCCGGCACCGGGTTCGCCCACGAGAAGAATACCCAGGTCGCTGGTGGCAATCGCGGTGATGGATTTTAAAACCGCTTGCATGGCCGGACTTTGTGACGTCTCGGCGAGAATTTGGAGGGGAGTCTTCATGGGTACATCCCTTGAATCAGGACGTTGTGATGTTCGTCGGCGCCATGGAAGTACTTCAGGATATGGTTGTGTGATGTACATATCGCCTACCCGCTCCGGCGCCTCGATCCGTTTACGGAACAATGCAGCCGCCAGCATGATGTATCGGGCTCCGAGCTTCGATGGAGTGAATGCGTACGTAAGGACCAGCCAGATTGCCCGGATTCCGATCCCGCAGCGTGTCTCACCTCATAGAGAACTCAATTGTATCGTGCCCGGTTTAAATTTCTGCGTTCATACCCCATGCTCATCGGCGCGATTCGGCGGCAAGCATCTGCTCGCGGAAAAGGGGCTCGTACTCTTGTTTGTTTTCGTCAAGTGCGCTGGATCCGTGTGTCAGAATGATTTGTCGAATCTTTCTGTCGAGCTTGAGATGAACCTCGGCGGAGATGTGGAGCCGTTCCCGTAACAAAGCAAGGTGTTCGGACTCCTCCGGTGTAATGGCTCCGTTGCGCCAAGCCTCCACCATAGCTTCAAGATAGACCTCCCACTGCACTTCAAGCTCCATCTTCGCGTGGGCGCTTTCGGTGATGGCAAAGGAATTCCGAAGGATCGAAAGCAATTCCCGCTCTTCGTCGCTCATGATTCCGTCACCCCAGGCTTGCCGGAGGCATTGCTCGTATGCCCGGCGCCAGACCTCATTGACGATGCTTTGATGATTGCTTTGAACCGTGGCTTCCCCACTCTCCGGCAAGACCGGAACTCCCCGGACGGAGGAGCCTCGATCCGGCGCCTTTGCCCTACTGACCGATTGCCGGTCCGCGAAGAACTCCCTCCGCTGTTTCTCCTCATCCTTCTTGAGGAGCGAGATCAGGAATTCGAAGGTGCGAATATTGGAGTTTTGAGGGTCAAGGCGTTTTGCCTTCTCCACCTCGTCCAAGGCTTCATTCCATGCCTTGATCGCAACCAGGTCCTCGATATTCTTGATGAGCCTGACGATCCCCGACGTCTTTGCCTCTGCGATGGAGTTTAATTGATCCCGGGCCTCGGTGAGGTCCCCAAGAGTGGGCGCTCCTGTCAGACGCTGCCGGGTTTCTTCAATTTTCCGGTTGCGTTGATCCTCTTCCTTGAGAAACAACAGGCGTTCCTCCAGGGCCCGGAGGTCCTTATTCTCGGGCAGGATTTTCTTTCCCCGACGCACCTCCTTGAGGGCCCGATCCCACGCTTTTGCCGTGACGAGATCGCCGACGTGTGCTACAATCCTTTCGATGAAAGACTTGCTCTGCGGCGCGTCTTCCCCCCCTGATCTCTCCCTCTTCTGGTGCCGTTTGCCGCGGGCTGATTGCTGGTCGCGTGCGGTGGTGTCCCCCGCTATTCTCTGTCGTTCTTCCTCCAGCAATGTCTGTCTTCCAAGTTCCCGTTCCAAGGCTCCGAGGCGCTGCTGATAGCCCGTGATCGAAAGGTTAAAAGGATCCAACTCGCAGGCGTGCTTGAATTCCTCATTTGCATGAACAAGATCCCTTGCGGCGATGTATTGGTCGACGCGCCGAAAAATCACTTTTGCAGCAATCCGCTTGGCTGCAGCAGATGAAGGTTTTGGAACCGCGCCAGTCGTCATAGTTTGCCTTCTGCACGTGGTGTCGTAATGTGAAGTTTCAGACTTTCCCGGATTCATTGTTCTTGATATGCTGATCCGCCCGCTTCAGGAATTCATGGATCCCGGTCCGCGCAGCGTCATCCTTTTTCCTCCCGCCTGACCTGGGTGTTCTCCCCTCTCTCAGGGGAAGCACCTGTACACCCTGGAGGTATCGGACTCCTGAGGGCTGTTGCTTGTCGGAGTTCGGTGATCGGAATGATGAGAACACCAAGGAGAGGGGAGCGTCAACACTCCTGATCGGGTTTTTATTATGACATGGGAAACTGCTCCACAGACAGTTTGGCAAAAGATGTGCCATTCCCGATCAAGAGGACGAAAAAGCTAATGGGAGAGAGAAGAATGGGGTTTCTTGAGAACGCCGGGGTGTTTCCTGAAGGACGACACCCATGGACCTGTGTCTTAACCGTGTTTCAATCTGTGTCAATTTTTCCCACTGATCGGGACCAACCGTGTACTTCTTACACACTTGCACAAGGCAAAGAAGCCGAGGATGACTGCACTGCGACATGAGATGATCAGCAGCATCAGTTTTTAATGAGATACGGCGAATCGTCGATTCTCATCTCATCGCCTGGTTGGCACATGAATTGCAGCCTTCACTGGGGGCAGCGTTCAGGGTATCGCTGAAGGGGGAAATAGTGTTGTGTGTCCAACTCAATGAACCGCGCAGGGGAAGGTCGTTGGTTCTTGTCTCCGATTAAAGTCCCCGCTTTTTCCGGTCTTTCTCGTCATGGACTCCCCCTTTCGAAAGAAAAAAGCAATGCCGGCATGATGATCGGGATCGCGAGCACGAACACGGGGAAAAAGAAAACCCTCGTCGCTTCCATCATCGCCATCTGGCGCACGCCCGGCTATGGAAATTCCGGGGTTTTAGCCTTTGGTGTAGACAGAGGAATCATTCCATGACGCGGAAGTTCGCGACCGCGCGAAGGGAGGCTCTTGTATGATCAAAGTATTGTTGTATCATCGCATCATCGACGATAGGCCGGCAAGCCATGCACACTGGTCATGCGTCCCCATCGAACAATTCAGGAAACAGATTGAATTGCTCGATCGTTGGGGATTCACGGCGATCACCCTCCATGACTACCAGTTGTTCCAGCGGGGCGAACTGGACCTTCCCGCCAAACCTGTCATCCTTACATTCGATGGCGGATATCTCGACACGTACCGGTACGCCTTTCCGATCCTCCGGCAATTTGGCATGCGGGCTGTCGTTTTTGTGCTCGGCGACCGGAAAATCAAAACGAACTACTGGGATAAGAACCGTGGCATTCCCGAGGTCCCGTTGATGGAGGAAACCCATGTTCTTGAGATGTACCGCGATGGGTTTGAGATCGGCGCACTCTCGATGTCGCATGTCGATCTCACACGTTTTCCCGAGGATAAAGTCTGGGAGGAAATTTCCCGTTCCCGTATTCTTCTGGAAATCCTGTTGAATGGGCCGGTTCAAAGCTTTTCCTACCCTTCTGGAAATGTTAATGCGGTGGCGAAACGGATGGTGCAACATGCCGGGTACACGGCCGCGTGCGGTGTTGCAACGGGGCCGGCGGCATTCGGAGGGGACCTCCACGAAATCCGGCGACTCAGCATTACCGGTTCCGTCGGTGTGATCGGTTTCGCGCTTCGGATGTTAACCCCGTACGACTATTATGCGTGGTTCAAATGGGCTACGAAGAAACGACTTGCTCCGGTCGAGCACGACGCCCGAGACCTGAGCAGGCTACTGGCCGAGAAAAAAAGGCGGCATCGGGATCGGCGTTCATCCCTCATTGAACTGACGAAGGAAGAAGCTTATGGGGAATGATCATCTCACCAACGATCCGATGAGTGGGGATTCCATCGAATTGACCTCCTGCAGTCTCAGAAACTACGCCAGGTGATGAAGCAGGATTCCATAAGGACATATCCCCGAACGCTTTAAAGAACCCGGTCGGCCGCCACGGCGCCTGTGACCGGCAAAGTTCATTGACGAAGGGTGGTTGACTTGTCATGGCAAAACAAGAGACACCGTGTGTTGAATTTCTCGAAAAAGAGTCCTTCCGGTACCCTGAGCCTCCGGGCCCGTCCGACGCGCCCATCACGATCGACACTGTGCGGACGGTGAGGGATTTTGCCCTGCTCGAGAACGAGTGGAACGCTTTGGTGGATCGCGCGGATGTGACCGTCTATCAAACGTTCGACTGGCTGCGTCTCTGGTGGAAGCACTTCGGTTCAGGACCGTTCCTGAGGATGTTCGTTCTCGCTGTTCGTCGTAACCGGGACCTTCTCTGCATTGCCCCGTTCTGCATCCGGTCCGAGCTTTTCCTCGGTTTTCGCCTGCGCCGCCGGCTTGAATTAATGGGGGGTGAAGTGCCGGAGGGGCCCCAGGCTTCCCGGACGGTTGCGGGTGGCCCCAGTGATTACCTCAACATCATTGTCGCGCCGGGAAACGAACACGAAGTTGCAACCTCCCTTGTGCAGTTTCTCCGGGAACACTCCACCTCTTTCGACGACGTTGTCTTCAGCAATGTCCCGGAGCGGAGCGTTCTTCTGGGTCCTTTCCTCACGGCGCTTGATGCTGCGGGAATCAGGAGCTCGGTCCGGACATCCGATGTTTGCCCGAAAGTGGAAGTACCCTCTTCGTTGAAGGAGTTCGTGAACGGGCTTGACGCTCATATCGGGCGGCGGATGCGGCGCGCCATGAACAACTTCACGGATCAACCGTCGAAAGCCATTCATCACATCACCACGCCGAAGGAATTCGATTCGGCCTACCGCGACTTGATTGGTCTCCATCAGATGCGATGGAACCGGATTGGGTACCTCGGATCGTTTGCCGATGATCGGTTCAGGGCATTCCAAGCCGAAGTCGGCCGGCTGTTCCTGAAGCGTGGTTGGCTTTGGTTTAAAACCACTTCCATGGCGGGAGTCAGGATTGGCGCCCGGATGGGATTTATGTTTAAGGACAGGATGTATGATTACCTCTCCGGATTCGACGACCGATTCCCTTGGGCAAAAACGCGGCCCGGTCTCGCCCTGCTTGGGTTTATGCTGGATGACGCAGCCAGGTCGGGATTCAGGGTTCTGGACCTCCTTCGGGGGGGAGAGGCGTATAAGTTCGAGCTTACTTCGACCGTTCGCTATAACCGCACAATCTCCATAGAATTTTCGGTCCATCGACCACTTCAGTTTTCTACGGTGGCCAAGGTTGTGGGGAACTCTCGCGAGGTCTTTCGCGGGATCCGGAGGGAAGCGATTATCTTACGCTTCCATCTGGCCGAGTACGGTCCAATGCCGGCTTTCCCAACGTATCTCACGTCCCTGCAGTCGAGGGTATTCGGGAATCAGATGGTCCCCCTGGGAGGCGACAACAAGGGATCCGGAACGGGGAATGGATCACGTTGGCGAGCTATCTCTGCAGGGCTTGGGGAGAAGGTACGCTCAGCGAGTCTGAAGATTTTCCACGAGAGCGGGAACCTCACTTCAAGATTGATCGCGTTCGTGGGGCTTTGGAACTGCAATGTCGTTGGAAGGAATGCCCGGGTCAGCGGGCGACCGATCATCCGGAACCGGGGCCGGATCAAAATCGGAGATGGTCTGTTCCTGAATTCCTCTATTCTCCCGACGACCCTGATCACGGGCTGGAATGGCCATATTGAGATCGGGCATGATGTGAGGATCGGCTTCGGAACGTCCATCGTAGCACAGGAACTGATCAAGATCGGCAACCATGTCCGGATTGGACATTCCGTCATCATTCTCGATGCTGATGAGCACGAGCCGAAGAAATGGTATTCCGCCATGAAGGCGGAGGAGATCGTGATTGAAGATGATGTTCTCATTGAAAGCAGAGTGAGAATTCTGAAAGGGTCAAGAATTACCAGGGGTTCCGTCATAAAAGAGGGGAGTGTTGTCTCCGGCCCGCCTCTGCGGACACCCGCCGATACGTGAAGATTTCCAAGACCGGGAGGACTAACGAGAGCAACCTGAAGAGGGGAATAACCTTATGAAGGGAAGAGAAGAGTTCATCCTGAAAAACCGTGTGCACACGAGCGAGTTTCTGCGGGCCATCGGTGTTCCCTGGCTTCCGCCGCTGACAAGTCCATTCGATCCGGGGTACGACCCGATCACACTGGAAAGCCATTTGGATCAAAGCGCTCACCTGATGTCCGTGCTGAAAATCTCCATGGCTTGTTGGCTTGTGGCGGATGAGAACGCGACACGCCGGAAGGTGATCGCGGCGAAACTGTACAAGGTGCCGACGGTCACGGGGGGCGGTCCGTTCGAGATCGCCGTGGCCCTCCGTCAATTGCCTGCTTACCTGGATCTGTGCGCGGACATTGGTGTTTCACGGATCGAGTGCGGGGAAGGATTCACGGAGATGCGCCTCAAGCCGGTCGAGATTGTCCGTATGGCAAGCGAGCGGGGACTTGACGTCCAGTTCGAACTCGGCAAGAAACATGAGGGTTCGTTCACAAGCGAAATCGTGGATAGCCTGATCGGCCGTGGTCAGGAATGGCTTGATGCAGGAGCGGTTCAGCTGGTCGTGGAGGCGCGTGAAAGTGCGCAGGGGGTTGGCCTGTTCGATCCACAGGGGGAGTTCAACGCGGCGTTCGCAAACCGGTTCGCGAAGACGTTTGGGCTTCATACCGTGCTCTTCGAAGCTCCCAACAAGGCAAGCCAGTTTGCCCTGATGGATTTCTTCGGACGCGATGTGCACCTCTGCAATGTCCGGTTGGAAGAACTGCTCCGGGTGGAGATTTACCGGCGCGGGCTCCATGCCGACGCTTTCATCAAAGACCATTTGCGCCCGAAGATTGGCCATAAGCTATCAGAACGAGCAATGTCGCGTGCGAAAAGTTGAGACGTGAGCCGTACCGGTGGGTTCGAACGGGAAGGGGTCAATCGAAGAAAATCGACCTCGATCCGGGACGTTCTGTGCCATTCATCATGGTGAAGGAAAGGATCCATGAACAAGGCTCTGGTAATCGACGACGACGAAATGGATCTCGAACTCCTCCGATTGCTGCTGACGAAGGAAGGGTATGATGTCCTTACAACGGCAGATGGGCCACAGGGAGTTTTACTCTACAAGGAACATCGCCCCGCGTTTGTTTTCCTGGATCTTGGCCTTCCAAGCATGAGCGGGATCGAGGTCCTGAAGGAAATACGCGCACAAGACCCCCGGGCCAAGGTGATCCTGATTACCGGCTACGGCTCCGTTAAATCGGCGGTGGAGGCCATGAAGCATGGCGCCCTCGATTTCATCGAAAAAACCTGGGACGCGGGGGAGATGCTCTACAAGATCCAGAATATCCTGTATGCGTTTGGATAGGAGCGTGCTGTACCTTGATTTTTGGTCGTTAAAATAAACTGCCGCTGGTATGACCGGCGGCGGTTTATGTATTGTAACAGACCACGGCTGCGTTGGAGCCCCTCCCCTGAGCGCTCTCGAAGGGCTTCCTTCCGCTCACCACGGTATTTAAGAATTGACACTGAAGGAGTACGGCTCATGCTTCTACCGTATTCCCCATAGTCTACTGCTCGACGTAGAATTCAATGCGTCGATTCTCCGAACGGCCTGCATCTGTCAGGTTCGTAGCCACGGGCTCGTTCAGACCCTTCCCGACGGTTTTCATCCTGTTCGAGGGGATGCCTTTTCGGACGAGCCAGTTCTTTACGGACTGAGACCGTTCCAGCGACAGGTGCTGATTATATTGCTCGCTCCCCACATTGTCCGTATGCCCGCTGATTTCCACCGAGACATCAGGATTTGCGACGAGCGCGTTGTAGGCAATCGTGAGGATCCTCTCGGATTGGTACGTGAGAGTCGCCTTGTTGAACTCAAACGTGACGCCCGTCAGAACCACCCTCTTGCCTTTTTCCAGAATGATGATCGTATCGCCTGTCTTTTTCTGTTCCGCCAACCGACGTGCCTCTGCGTCGGCAAGGGCTTTCACTCTCCTCGCCTCGGCATCGGCAGCTGCTGTGATACGCAGTGCCTCTGCATCCGTTGCTCCCTTGACACGCTGTGCCTCAGCGGAGGCATCGGCCTCCTGCTTCACTCTCCGCGCCTCAGCATCGGCTAATTGTTTCACCCGCCGCGCGTCCGCATCGCTCGCTTCTTTGACCCGTCTCGCCTCTGCAGCGGCATCGGCCTGCTGCCTCAACCGGGCTGTTTCCGCGTCGGCGAGCGCTCTCTCTTTGTCCCTTGTCTCTTGGTAGCTGCTTCCCAGCGAAAAGGCAAGTCCGGCGGAGAAACCGTAAAAACCATCATGCTTCGAGTTGGTAACGTCATTGAGGTCGGTATCTGTGCGCGCACGTCCGTCAAGTTTGTCGGAGAGCGATAAATTATACCCTCCGTTGATGGACAGGAACACGGACCTGGAAAGCCTGGTTTGGATACCGGCGCCAAAAGGAACCATCATTAAAAGGTCAGAGCCGCTGATATTAAGCTGTTTCGAACCGGCGAGCCCGGCATAGAGATACGGGAACAAATCCGGCAGGGCAAACGGACTGAAGAGCATGCGCATTTCCGCGAGGCCGGTTTCTGCAGAATACACATTGGGCGATACAAGTTTGGTATAACCCATTCCCAACTGGCCAATAAGGTTGGGGGAGAGGAGGTCAAACTGGAGGAACCCGCGATACTGCATCCCCCATTTATCGCCCCTGTCATTCCCTCCGTGGGCGCCGCCCGCTTCCAGTCCCCACGCGAGCCCGGAATCCATAAATTGCGCCTGGAGGTGGTTCTGGAAACCGAACGCTGCGACCAGGAGAGTGCATAGGATAAAACGTTTCATGATGATGCCTCCTTGATTGGTTTGGTGGATTCTGTGAGCTCTGTTGTTTAGAGAGCATAATGCGATGGTTAACCGCCGAGGGCTTTTCGTCCTCGAATAACCCTCAGCAGAACAGCTATAATGGCAAGCACCAGAAGGATGTGAATGAGTCCCCCCAGGGTCGCGGTCAAAAACCCCACGAGCCACAAGATCACGAGCACGACCGCAAGAACGTAGAGTAAGTTCATCTCCATTCCTTCAGTCTCTCGCACGAAAGTTTGAGAGTCGACGTACTCATTGATCAATACGAAGCGACGGTGCATCACCCGCCAGGATGACGATCGTGGAACGGGTATCGTTTGCGGCAAAGAATGTTGCCGTCGGCGAAGCCGTTTCATTCTGAATCACCGCCGTAGCAACAATCGTCCCTTCGGCGGCCGATTGGAATTGCGTCGTCTGGCCTGCGGCGATGTCGTTCAGGTTGATCGTATTGCCACCCGAGGTCTGCACCTGGACATTAGCCTTGTCCGATCGTTCATTCCGGATACGGAACTGAGGATCTTCATCGGAAGCACAGGCAGACAGGGAAAGAATGAGTCCCGCTCCGACAAGGGACAAAAGAATGTGTTTCATAGTTGTGTCTTTCTATAAGTTCATCCGGGTTGAATTTTGGGAACCGGTATTGACTTCCTCACAAGAAAAAACGTGCTCCCAGGGCCGCATCCATTCCAAAGCCTGAGGAGGGAGAGAGTTGAAGCGACGGAGCAACTTCGAGAAATACATCCATGGTTGTTCCACGCGGCAGCCACGCAATGCCGAATACGCCGCGGACGGCAAGGGAATTGCGATAACCGGCCCCACTGTTGATGCGTCCCCCGATGCCGTAATAAAGGGGAAATCGTTCGGTTGAGCGAATCGCATCAAAGGAATGCCAGAGATAATCCATGTGGAAGTGAACACGGCTCCTACCGTCATAGTAGCCGTCATACCTGCCGATCCGATCTCCTCCCACCGACCAGCCAAGACCAAAATCCAACGCGGTCGCGGAAGAGGTCCATAACTTCGCACTAAGCCCTGTCGGTTCGCCGACCATCACCCCAATGCCGAATTTTCTGTCTTGTGCCACGGATGCTTGAACTGCGAAGAATAAACACACTGCGAAGATTGCGTACAATGAATGTTTCATAGAGATAATCCTTGAGTGAGCCTGGTTTGCCGCTTTGAACGTGATCTATCGGGTCGACGGTTCGGTCAATTCAACTCGCCCTTCTCTGCAGCACTCTTCATTGTTTCGTTCGCAAAGATGGCAACCTCAACGCGTCGGTTCTGCTGGCGGCCGGGCGCCGTCTCGTTCGAAGCGACGGGGTTCGACTCACCGAGCCCCACGGTGGAGACCCTTGAACCGCCAATTCCCTGGCCTTTGAGAAGATTGGCCACAGATTGGGCGCGGCGTTCTGACAATGCCTCGTTATAGGATTCAGCCCCTTCGCTGTCGGTATCGCCTTCGACGAGGATGTTGGTGTCTTGGTACTTAATCAGGATCTTCGAAAGGCTCGCAATATTCGCCCTTGCTGAAGATTGTAGCTCCGATGAGTTTGTGGTAAACAGAATTCCTGAGTCAAAGGTGATTTTGATCCCTTCACCGACCCGTTCGATTTTTGCGTTCGAGAGGTCTTTTCTCATCTCTTCTGCCCGCTTATCCATCGAATGCCCGATGAGCGCACCCGTGGTTCCACCCACGGCCGCACCGATGATAGCGCCAAGCGCCGTGTTCCCGGCGGCGTATCCAATGAGACCTCCCACAACCGCTCCACCTCCTGCTCCTATCGCGCCACCCTGCACCGCGTTGCTGGTCCCGCACCCCAAGACGAGAAGAGCGCTTAACATCATCAAGGTCAGGGAGAGGACAACCGTGCCTACTGTTTTCATTACGCTTCCTTTTTTTTCGTTATGTGAATGATATGCTTCGGCAATGAAGGCGGACTACTTCACAAGAATCAACTTTCTTGTTGAGACGAAGCTCCCGGCCTGGAGACGGTAGAAGTACGCGCCATTGGAAAGATCCAACTTCCCTTCATTGGTCGCAAATCGTACGCTGTACCTGCCCGCTTCCTGGCGTCCGTTGACGAGTGTCGCGACTTCAAGGCCGAGGAGATTGTAGATCTTGAGGGAGACCATTTCTGCTTTCGTGAGGTTGTACTCAATATTCGTGGAAGGATTGAAAGGGTTTGGATAGTTCTGCGATAGCGTGAACTCCTGAGGAACTGAACCGTCCTCGACGCTGGTTACCGTTGACGACTTCGTAATGGCATTGGCGTCCAACGTCACCGCAGTCTGTGCCAGGGCTATGCCGGTCAAGGTCGCGCCGGTACTCATTGCTATCTGTGTTTGACACAATATGATTCCCTTCATGGCAGCCGTTGTTCCAAGAGTCACTTCGCCGGCAACCTGCCAAAAGATGTTTGAGGCCTGTGCTCCGCCGCTGAGAGTTACAATCGCGCCATTGGCCACGGTGAGGTTCTGCGCGATTTGGAAGATCCAAACATCGCTGGCAGAGCCTGAGATCGTAACCCCGCCGCCAGAGATCAAAACTCCGGTCCCCCATTTGTAAAGCCCGGGTGTGAGGGTTTTCCCCGTGACATCGCCGGCGTGCAACTCCGTAAAGTTGGGCGATGTTCGTCCGGCAGCGTTGGTGTACGCGGTTTCCATATCCCCCACCGCCGTTGTCATCCTCGTCGGAGTCGGGGAAGTATAGTCTGCGGCATATACTTTTCCCACAACCAACGTCGAGGTTGCGTACGTGCCCGAGGCATCCATGATTAATCCAAATCCGGTGATATACGTCGCTGCAACAGGGCTGACGGCAACATCTCCGGTCACCTGCGTGGTCCCCGTAGTGGAGATTCCTGTCTTCGCCAGAACTGCGTAATCGCCGGCTGTTCCAAGATGGACCGGTGCCGGCGATTGAGCTACCGCAGCGAAGGGGACTAACAGCGCAAAAGCCACGATTGTCGTGAGGAAGCGCGTCCAACGGGCCGCAAGACCTGTTGTGTGTGTGGTCCAAGTGTTCATACATTCTCCTTTGGTGTTGGTGTACATACGGTGCCGCCTGTGGTGGTGAAGAATCAAGTTCGATTCTTGTGGTGCGTGAATGTTCCGGGAGGAGCGCGGGCAGGGAGTAGCGAGCCCCCCGATTAAAACCGTGCATGCCCTCTTCATGTGTTCTTTCTTTTTTTTGCTGCTCTCTTCGTCCCGACCGCTTTTCTGTTCGACCCCTTCTTTGCCTTCAGCAAACGTTTCTGCAATCTCTTCAACCTGGTATTGGACTTTTTCAATTGCCTGATGATGTCTTTGAATCCATTGATTTGTTGCTTCGCGTCTTCTTTGGCGATGCCGTATTTCTCCTGGAGGATTCCTACAACCTCTTCGTGCTTCCCTGCGATGGCCGCGAGCTCGTCATTCATGAGTTTTCCCCAATGGTGCACCGCTTTTCCTCTTCGTTGCTTCCACTGCCCTTCGACTCGATCCCAGTTCATCGTGTTAACCCTCCTCTTCAAAGAAATGTCTGATGGTATGAAACCACTTCGTCGCCTGAAGGAAGAAACTCCCGCCAAAAACGTGCAGCAGTATACCATGGATGCCAATGAGGCGTAATAGGCCGAAGGGATGAAAAAGGAGCTAGTTGATGGAAAGGAGGATCTCTCGCTCGAAGGGATGAGGAAAGGAGCTACTCCTCTTTCAGCAAGAAAGGGTGTTATGTTGCACAGAACGATGAAAAGGCGTCAGGTGGAACGAAGCTCGTCTTGTAGGGTTGGTGGATCGGTGTGCGAAGAAGAGACGCGATGCGGGAAGCCCCTTGGGGAAGCCGGCTTCAACCGTGGGAATCACATTGACCGGTGCGAGAGTACGATTGTGTTGCCTGCAGAGGAGTACGTTGAATACTTCGGGAAAAAGGACGGCCGGAGTCTGCTAAACCATCTTTTTGTTGTGGCTGTGTAATGCGATTTGAAGACGGCTGTTCAGTGCCAGTTTTTCCAGAATGTTATGCACGTGACTTTTGACCGTGAATGTAGCGATATGGAGTTTCGTGGCAATTTCCTTGTTGCTCAGTCCCTCAATGATCAAAGCAACGACTTCGTTTTCACGTTTTGTCATACGGACAGCCCTGCCGAGGTTCTTTTTCCCTGACAGTAGGGCGTGTTCGGTTACTTGAGCAAAAAGCGATCCGGTCAATGGGGGGGGGAGCACTTTTTCTCCTTCAGCCACTGTTCGAATTGTCTTGATTACGTCGTCCACTGTCGCCGTCTTGAGGATGAATCCATCCGCCCCCGCCTGCACAAACTCCAAAATGTCGGCTTGTGAGGGGGCAAGCCCCATCCCGATAATTTTGATCTCGGGAAACTCCTTCCTTAAAGATGCCACGATATCGACACTGTTGTGAGTTGCGAGGCTGAAATCAATCAGCGCGACGTCTGGTTTTACGGCCCGCGCCTTCGTCAGGGAGCTCTTCCCACCATCAGCGACGGTTGTGACCGAAAAATTCCCGTATTCCGCGAGCATGGCAGAGATGCCTTCCCGCAAAATGCGGTTGTCTTCTATAAGGAGAACCAGGATTTTTGCCATAATTAGGTGCGAACCGTTGGTACGGGAAAAAATTCGAATCAAAATAAGCAATCACTTGCGTTTCCGCAACAGGAATCAGTTCCATAGTTGCGTCGGTGCGGCCTTAAGATGCAAGAAGGGTGGAGGATATCTTCCGTCGGATAGAGAAGCAGATCATCGGCAGGGGACAACTTCCGGTATTCGTACCCTCAGGAAGAACTTTGGCTTCAATGCCTGAGGAATACCCTTCCAGCCCACAAAACAGCGATTTTTTCTCCACCCCCTTCAAAAATTGCCTTGATTGCGGCACTTTTTTTACCTAACTTTGTAACCCAAAATTTTGTGATACCAGGCTTCCGAAATCTCAACAACGAGGGGTTTATGGGGATTTCGGATGTTTTTTTAGGGTCGAGGATTTCACACGAGGTCGGTTCTGAATGTTTGAGAGTTTAAGTCAGAAGCTTGAAGCGGTCTTTAAGAAGCTTCGCGGCGAGGGGAGGATCACGGAGGCGAACATTGCCGAAACTCTCCGAGAGGTTCGACGTGTTCTTTTAGATGCCGACGTCAACTACAAAGTTGCCAAAGACTTCATCGAGAGGGTCCAGGCGCGGGCGGTCGGCCAGGAAGTTCTGAACAGCGTCACACCGGGACAGTTGATCATCAAGATCATCCATGATGAGATGATCAAACTGCTCGGCGAATCGAAGGCGGAAATCAGGACCTCGAACACGCCCCCGACGGTGATCCTCGTGGCGGGTTTGCAGGGTTCGGGTAAAACCACATTTTCCGCGAAACTGGCAAACTTCCTGAAGAAGAAGGGGAGCAACCCTCTCCTGGTGGCAGCGGACGTGTATCGTCCCGCGGCCATCGACCAGTTGATGATGCTGGGGAAGCAATTGGGCATACCGGTCTATGTGGACCGGGAAGCGGGAGCCGTGAAGATCGCCACGGACTCCATCGACTTCGCCCGCCGGAATATCCGTGATACGGTGATCATCGACACCGCGGGCCGGCTTCACGTCGATGAAGCCATGATGCAGGAAGTCGCCGCGATCAAGGAGAAGACCTCCCCCCACGAGATTCTCTTCGTCGTGGATGCGATGACGGGGCAGGATGCCGTGAACACGGCAAAGGCCTTTCACGATCGCCTGAACTTCGATGGGGTCGTCCTCACGAAGCTCGACGGCGACAGCCGTGGCGGCGCAGCGCTTTCGATCCGCGCAGTGGTGCAAACGCCGATCAAGTTCATCGGTGTGGGCGAAAAGCTGGACGCCCTGGAGCCGTTTTACCCGGAACGGATCGCCTCCCGCATTCTCGGGATGGGTGATATCGTCACCCTCGTCGAGAAGGCGCAGGAGCAGTTCGACCAGGTCAAAGCGGTCAAGCTGGAGGAGAAGCTTCGGAAGTCGCAGTTCACGCTGGAGGACTTCCTGGAGCAACTTCACGAGGTCAAGAAAATGGGACCGTTGAGCCAGGTGTTGTCGATGATTCCCGGTGCGAACCGGATTCCCAATGATGTGCAGGTGGACGATCGGGCTCTCGTCCGCATTGAGGCGATGATCCAGTCCATGACGAAAGAGGAACGGGCCCGGCCCTCGATGATCAACGGAAGCCGTCGAAGACGCATCGCGGTTGGGAGCGGTACCTCCGTGCAGGAGATCAACCGGCTTCTGAAGCAGTTTGAAGAAATGCAGAAGATGATGAGGCGGTTCAGCAAAGGGAATATGAAGAAAGCGATGCGGGGCATGCGCTTTCCAACCGGTTGAACTCAACGACTTGAAAACAACCCATACACCCATCAATCAACAGGAGTACCCGTGGTTAAGTTACGATTGCGAAGAGAAGGCAAGAAGAAACATCCGATCTATAAGGTCGTGGCGGCGGATATCCGCTCGCCCCGCAACGGTCGGTTTATCGAGACGGTGGGGCAGTACAACCCCAATCTCAACCCGATCGCTCTGACATTGAAGGAAGAGCGGATCATCGACTGGCTGCGCAAAGGCGCCCAACCGACCGATACCGTCCGTTCGCTGTTCCGCCGGTCCGGGCTCTGGTTACGATGGACCCTGACGAAGAACGGTGTGGACGAAGCAAAAAAGCAGTCCATTCTCGAGCGGTGGCAGATGCAGCAGGTTGAACGCTCCACGCGGGATGCTGATCGCAAGGTCCGCAGATCCGAAAAGAAGAAGAAAGCGGCAGAGAAGCCGGCCGAGGCAGCCCCCGCGGCGGAAGCCCCCGCAGCGGCGGCTCCGGAGGCCTGAGTCCCTTTCTGGAGGATCCCACGATCCCCCGTGGTGGCAAGTGGTTACGAGTGCAACGGTCCAGTGTGTTGAGTGTTGATTAATGATGGAGGTGGACTATGAAGGAATTCGTGGAGTACGTTGCGAAGCATCTTGTCGATCGACCCGAAGCAGTGGTGGTGGATCTGGAGGAGAAGGAAGACAGACTGATCTTCAAACTGAAAGTGGACCAGCCCGATGTGGGGAAACTGATCGGGAAGAAAGGACGGACGGCCTCATCCTTCAGGGTGTTACTCCGCGCCGTGGCCGCTAAAGAAGGCAGGAAAGCAGTACTCGATATCATTGGTTGAAGAATGAAACTTAAGGGTGCCGCACCCCTGCCGTCGGACCTCATCGCCGTCGGCCAGGTCACCCGAACCGTGGGTATCCGGGGCGAGGTGAACCTTCTCTCGTTGACCGATGATCCAGGGCGATTCAAAGAGTTGAAGGAAGTCTGGGTTGGCCCGGATGAGACGGCGGTCGAACGATTCACGATTGCCGGTTCCCGTCAGAACCGTTCCGGCGTTGTCCTGAAGCTGAAAGAACTTGAAACACATTCCGCCGCCGAGTCCCGGCGCGGGCAATTTGTGTACGTAAGAAAATCCAAAGGCAGGAAGCCCGCTTCCGGATCGTACTTCATCCACGATATCATCGGGCTGCAGGTTGTAACGGAAGCGGGGGACATTGTGGGGAACGTGCAGGATGTCCTGCAGCTTCCCGCCAATGATGTATGGGTGGTGATGAACGATGGCAAAGAAACGTTGATCCCGGCCCTTAAGCAGGTCATCATGGCAGTCGACCTCAAACAACGGCGTGTCGTCATCAACCCCCTGGAAGGAATGCTGGAGTGATGCGGATCGATATCGTGACAGGCCTGCCGAAACTCCTGGAGAGCCCGTTCGAAGAAAGTATCCTCAAGCGGGGACAGGAGAAAGGGAAGATTCAGTTGGTGGTGCACGACCTCCGGGAGTACGCGCACGACAAGCATAAGACGATCGATGATACACCCTACGGCGGTGGCGCAGGGATGGTGCTCAAGCCGGAACCGATCTTTGAATGTGTTGAACAGCTCTGCCACGAGCGCGCCTATGATGAGATCATCCTGCTCTCGCCGGGAGGGGAGAAGTTCGATCAGCGTCTCGCCAACGATCTTTCGCTG
>Ga0209211_10005847_pt1 | contig 18140 bp, 24 predicted proteins | sample RifGroA2_FD_183992 | JGI IMG/M metagenome (GOLD analysis project Ga0209211, IMG submission 183992) | Groundwater microbial communities from Rifle, Colorado, USA - Groundwater A2 (SPAdes) (version 2) | ecosystem: Environmental > Aquatic > Deep subsurface > Groundwater | place: Rifle, Colorado... | reverse complement strand
GGGAAAATTATTCCAAAGGACTGAAGCCGGTGCAGAAGTTATTGATTATGTGAAGAAGAGATAAATATTCACCCAAAATCGCTTCCATCCAAGAGATTGCTTGGCTTTGAGGCTTCATGAAGAACTACAGCCGTTTCGGTTTGAATAACTCCTTCCTGGTTTCTCAGCCAGTTTATAAAATCATGGAGGCCTTCGGTATCTTTCAGCCTGACCTTGAGGATTATGTCCTTTGTGCCAGTAATTGTGTTGCAGGTTACGATTGAATGGTGTTTCTTCAGATTATCTGCGATTGTATCCTGTGTCAGCCCTTTTTTCTTTATGTATTCGGTGTCCGTGTTTAGCATAACGTAAGCCACTGTCTTGACTCCCAGCTTTTTCCAGTCTGGCTCTATGGTGAACTGCTTTATGACGCCATCTTTGATAAGATGATTTATTCTCCTGTGCACAGTGGCAGAGCTGATTTTGGTTTTCTTGGCAATCTGCCTGGTAGTGAGCCTGCTGTCCTTTTTCAGCTCCTTCAATATTTTCATGTCCTGTTCGTCAACCATAGGCATCTTGGCAATGCGATTAAGTATTTAATCTTTCTGGATGGGACACTTGTTTCATTTAACCATTAAATTATGGCATTTTTGAAACATATGTCTTTATGAAATGAAACACAATCTTTAAATTCCGAAACCCTATTAATGACATTTGGGGGAAGGTTAAGTTAAGCGTATGTATTCGGTAAACAGCAAAAGTGCTCTGCTTGTTCCACTAACATAAACAATAAAAAACAGGTGTATCATAAGGTATAGTATAATGAAAAACGTGTGTTTCAACCAAAATGTCAAAAGCGCATTCAATAAACATCAGAGTCAGCAGGCAGCAAAAGGATATGATAGACAATATTGCCCAGTCTAACGGCTACAAGAACACATCAGATTATATGAGAGCCAGGAGCCTTTGCTTCTTGGCCTGCGAAGAGAAGCTGTCAAAAATATGCAAGGCCCTTTTCCCGGAAGAAAATCATAAAATCAGGCCCAATGGCTCAAACAAAAAGTTAGCCGAATTCATTCAAATTTGAGCTTACAATCATCCCCTAATCATTTGGTGGATCCGCAAAATATGTGAAACTTGATTAAGAGGGTTGCGGACCTGCCTTATAGATACGGCTATTTCTTACATTTGTCGTCGGAAAATGTGTTGCAAATTGCGTTACAAAGTTTATATACTGGCTCGTTTTCCCTTAAATGAAAAAAGATGGAGCAGGTAATCATCCTCATTGAACGAAAGGGCAGAACCCAATTCACAAGATTCATAGAGCTGTTCAAAAATAGGGCAGAAATTCCTATAAAAGAAATACGTTCAAAAATTGCAAAGAGTTCCTATTATGATTTCATCTTAAATAAAATATTTGAACTTAATCAGACCATAAAGAACATAGACCCGCAACTCGAATCATTTATCTCTCCGACATTAAACAACAGTAATGGCAAGATAATACAAACATTCAAGAGAAACTGCGATATTGAGATAGTAGACGAAGACCCAAACTTTTTCTATCTAAAGGTAAAGGCACACGCAGAAGAAAGTCCTAAAATCATTTCTTGATGATTTCATTCTTCATTAATTGCAGTGCTTCTTCCATAAGTTCCTTTCTAATGTTATTTTTCCATGTGTCTGTTTGCTTGCTGAAATCCTGCATTTTCTTTTGCATTGATTCAAGCTGCTCGCCCATAAGGCTATTCTTCTGTTTTTGCTGTTCCAGTTCTTTCTCGAGTCTGCTTTTCATCTCGGTATCTATGAGGTCATCTTCTGTTATCTTATCAGTCATTCCCAGGAAATTAGAATAATATTCGATCATCTCTGGATTTTTCCAGCCGAACCTATACATCAATCCGGGAATTGATTTATAGCGGGCAACCCAATAGCAAGCGCTTGCATGCCTAAAATCATATAAAGTCAAACTGTCCGAAACATTGTAGTTAACCAGCTTTCTTCCATTCTTGCTCATAAATTCACTTTTGGATAATTTTCCGATTTTCAAAACATTGTAAGCAAGCCTTTTAATGTATTTATTCACGACAACAGGATTAACCTTGAATAAGAAGTCATCTCTTTGCAATCCAAAATGCTCAATGTATTCCTTTAATGTCTGTCCGCACAGCATCAATTTTATTTTCCTGCCGAAAGTTTTGCTGACTTCATCAGGAATGTTTAGCTGAATTATTGACCAATCGTCTTTCTTTTCTGGCATTATATCCTTTACTTTGATGTTGGCAAGCTCAGTGGGGGCACGTATGCCAGAATCAAAAAGAAACAACATTAAAGCCCTGTATTCGAACTTTGCATTATTAAGGAGCTTCTTTAAGTCATCCATCGTGATATAAACAAATTTGGGCTTTTTTCCCGGAGCAGAATTTAAATCCACAGTTATATCTTTGATTGTGTTATCTTTCTCAGCTTCAATTCTCATATGCCAATGCCAGAATGCCTTAAAGTCCTTTGCGAAATCAGAAACGCTTTTGTATTTGTTGCCATCATTCTTTGCGATTATGCCTGTTTCCAATTCATTAAACAATTCTGTTACTTCCTTTCTTGTAGTTTCTAAAATGGATTTATTAAATTTCTTGGAGTAAAGCCTGAACAATTGAGGTACCCTTGTCCTAACAGAATTAAGCCTTTTGAATGACCTGCCACCTTTCCGTATGTGGTTTACATTGCTGCCAATGCGCATATCCTCAAGATACTGCAAGAAGATAATTTTTTCCTGTTCCGGAAGGCCCAATTCTTTGCCGCTGTTGAACCAATTAAGGAACTTTTCTTTTGATTTATGCGGGTCAATAAGGTCGGAATTGTTCTGATTTAATGCCATATTTTAAGAAAAAGTCATACTACTATTTAAATTTTGCGGTTAAAAACATAACTTAAAGTTAAGGTGCGGAGGACAGGATTCGAACCTGCGTAAGCACTAAGCTAATAGGTGTCTCAATTTCATTGCAGAATTTTGTTTCTGCTCATCACACCATGAAATGCCTAAGCCTATCCCGTATGGTCTCTCTTTAAAAGGAGATTTGACCGCTCCGGCACCTCCGCATAATAAAAATGGATATGAACCTGCTTTAAAAATATTGCTAAAAACATCAGTGAAATAAAAGAATTCAGTTAAATCGATCTATCTATATTTCTTCGCCCACTTATAGTCCCTGACTTTGGCGCTTTTGCCAAATCCGCAGGAAGAGCATGCCGTCTTGTGGAGATTCATTGTTCTCTGCCCGCATCGCCTGCAATATATCATATTCTTCTTGCCGGACTTTTTCCCCATCGAAGGTGTTCCTTTCATTTTAATTGCCTAGAAATTTTACTCTGTTGAAATCACTGTTATCGTGTCGCCCCTGATAAAAACGACCTCAAATTTGCGCGTCATTTCCCCGTTCATCCTTTCTTCCACATCCTCGAGGACGACGTTGATGTGGATGTCAAATGATTTGAGCTTGCCTATAAACTGCTTGTTGTTCTTCAGCTCTATGATTACTCTCTTGTCCCTTGCCTTGTTCAATGCATCCAATGGCCTTGCCGGTTCCATGATAAAAATCCACCTCGATAAATATCATAAAAAGAAAGAGTGTTTATTTATAAATGTTGTGGAAACATTTTAGTTTATTTTCGAGAAACAATCCCTTCATAATATGAGATTAATTTTCTTGCTATCCCTATAACTTCCGCTGGCATTGGCTCTGCGCATTCCGTCTTTTTTACCTGTCGTTCAAAATCTTCTGTAGAAATTTTCCATAATTCTCTGGAATAGCCTAAGCCGCGCTCAATTAACTCAGAGTTTCCCAAATCTTCTGGCTTCCAAGTTCTGTCGGATAATTCAAACGGGTCTTCGCGGCGAACAAGAAATCCATTCTCTCTCCGGGGCCTGCCTAACTTATTCAGATAATCTAAATCAAAGAAAACAATACTTTTATTTTCCCTCCCTTCTGGAATAAACAATCCTTCGTGAGCCATTGGCTCTAATGTACCAAGAAACCCCCCTATCCCTCTTAGGTGCGGGTCTTGAAATTTCAATTGATATTTTTTTATGAATCCGTCAAGTGTGCTAGTTTTGTTTATGGTTTGTTGAGCTTGGGTTAGTAAGTGGTAATGCGCGGCTGCATCTACACCATAACACAGAATTTCATGTGCAAATGTCCCACGCCTATACCTCCTGGATATTTCATTAATCCCATTTTTTGCCGATTCATCAAGTGTTGCAGTCATTTTAACCTGTTGTTTTTGGATTTAAATATCAATGTTTCTTCCCATTTATCGGATTCAAATAGCTGTGCGCGAATCCCACCGGAACTGCGCCCACTGCAAAAGTCGGGGCTGTTTTGTACCCGGTTAGAGCGTGATACATCGATATGCCTGCCGTGTTGTTGGCTGCCATGTAATAAAATGGCGAAAACAACAATCCTATCTGCAGCCAGTCCCTGAAAAAGTCCTTCTTTATTGTTTTTGTAATTCCTATTGGATTAAGATAATTATCCACTAAATGGCTTGCCGCATTAAAAGTGCCCACAAAAGCTGCGTTATAAAGTGTTGATGCGTAGATTCCTCTGGCTATTTTTCCAGCTAAATCATAATTTTGAATCAAAGGAAATGTAGCATCCCCCAGCCACACCATGGGATATATTACTGCGTTTACCGCAGAATAGGTTGTAAGTGATTTGCTAAATGATTCATAAAATGATTTTCCTCTTGCGAGGTTGGCAATCAATCCGCCTGCTGCGAATGCTCCGCCAACGGCAACACCCAAAGTTCCAACCAGAGGCACGCTTAATGCAGTTGTTGCAGCAGCCATTCCGAGTTTCCATCCCAGCTTAGCTGCTTTCTTGATGAACCCTCCGCTTTCCTTGTCCTGCACTTTGTCTTCAAGGCTCATATTAGTGCGCCCCCGCGTATGACATTGAAGGCGTTTGATAGCCAGAACGTTCTTTGGAAACTTTTGATTCGGCGACGCCGGCAACTACCCTAAAAGCTGCATCAGCGCCAACTATGGTTGGATACCCCCTCAAGTCTAGGCCGCCAACTGTTGCCGGAATCCCATAGCCGTTTATTGTAAGGGCAACAGGCAGTCCCAGCCAGATTGTACTATCCCTAAACACTGGCCAGAAATTTTCCTGAACATATTTTCCAATTCCCTTTGCGTTAAAATCATTTTTGATGATGTAGTCAGTCGTCAAGTATGTGGCATCAAATATTGGATTTGCAACTGCTAATCCGAATAATGCCCTTCCAATTCCTGGAACTGGAAAGTAAGATGCGGCTGCCTGATAGCTCCAAACCCCGGCAATCCCCGTCAGGGAGCCAACTGAAAAATCCTTCAAAAGCCCCTCAAGCCCTCTTGATTTCTTGTCGGGGTTTTTTCCAATCGCATTAAGTATGGCAGTGCCAGCGCCGAATGCGATACCAGTTAACGGGCCGGAAAATCCCACTAATCCGTAGCTTAAACCTCCTGATGCAGTGGCAACTGCAGTATAGAATCCAAGCTTCAGAGCTTTTTTTAGAAATCCATTGCTTTCCTTGTCCCCAACTTTGGCTTCTAAACTCATTGCAGGCCACCCGTCAAATTATAGCCAAATTTTTTTCCAAGTGATTCCAGAACAAGCCTGGCCTCTTTGTAGTCAAATCTCCTCTTGCATCTCGGGCATGATTTTGGATTTTCAACTCTGGAAATCCAGCTATAAGTGCAGAATTCGCATTCAATTAACTTGTTATTACTCATAAATGGTAATAGTATAAATCACCCTTTATAAATCTTTTTATTTTGTAAGCATTATCAAGTAGTAACAAAAGAAAGGTTTAAAAATAGGAGGGCTATTAACATAGCTATGCAAACGTTTGAAGAATTGTTACAACAGGGAACTCTGGAGTTTTGTCCTAGCGGGCATTATTTCGACAGCGGAATGTCTTTTGAGGAGATGCGTGAATTTTATAGGGGAAGGGGCTTTCGTGAAAAAGCAAATATAAGATTTATTGGAGCAAGAGAACCTGGTTCCTCATTTTTTATCGATGATTTATTGGTTGTAGATGTGTATCACCCCCCAAAAGCCTCAAGAATTGCCCAAGCAAAGGAATTAGGAATTGAAAGGCTGAAATCTCATGCGAATCTGCTGCCAGGCGAAAATTTTCATGCAGGAAATGGATTAAATGTGGCCATTAAAGAATTAAGATTATTAATGCAGTACCATGTTGATCACAGGATACCTGGGACTTGTTACATACCTTATCTGAAAGTGATTCAGGGATTTAATAAAGCGTAACGCTGTTTGAAAATTTTATTTCTTAAACTCCGCCCTATATTCATCCCACGAAATCTTTTTATTCTCAACAGCCTCTTTCAGGCTTTTCTCAACAGGAGACAGCTGGCTTTGCCCTGTCTTGACTTCAACAAAAACAACTTCCTCAATTTTTTTCCCGTCCATCCCCTTAAACACAATGAAATCAATCGGCTTGCCGACAAACCTCGCTTCAGTCGGCTTGTATGGAAAATCCGGAAGATAGGGGGCTATCTGCTCGGAGAACTGCCCTGACAGGACCGCCCTTGATTGTTTTATTGCAGTCTCCCTTATTTCGGGAATTTTTTCCTGATGCTCTTTTTTAGAAACATATTTTCCTATTGCATATCCGACAAATAATATGATTAAAAAAAAGGCCGCTATCAGAATGAATTCAGCGTATTGCATAAAAATCAACTAAATACGCGAGAATAAATAATTATCTAAAATTTATTTCTTTTTATCCATCCTTTCCATGACCGCTTTCAGGATAATCGGCCATGCAATTGTCGCGTCAGCCATGACTTCTGCGAATTTTCCGCCCTCATTTTGGGGGACAAATTTCCCCCATGAGACGCCTTCAGAATAAGTGCACCCAGAAAGTCCGCCCCAGTGCACGGGCTCAGGGCAGATCCTAAGGCCATAATGGAATCTTTTGTATCCGCCGCCGTGCCCAATCCTCTTGTCTATGATATCCAGATAAGGGGCTACCTGCTGCGCCCAGTTTCTTGGGACTCCGCCGCCTATTGTGAAAATGCCTATTTTCTTCGCGCTCTTGACCTGCTCAGTGTAATGCTCCAAATCCAAAAACGGGTTAAACTGGAAAGGATTTTCATTTTTTAAAATCTGCCTTCTCCTGTAGATTGCAACATCAAGACCCAGCTCCGAATCTGTGAAAGCAGGAATATAAACCGGGACTTTTTTGTCGTAGGCTGATTTGAGGATTGACCTCCCCTTTACATTCTCCGAGAGGTATTTTCCAAGCAGATTGGTTATTTTTTGGCTGGACAATATTTCATCCCTGTTAATTTTATTCAGTATTTTTACCATTAGCTCTTCAGTGTCGTCAAGATTTTTTTCAAGCTCTAGAGTGTCATAAACCCTGTCGTACCCTTTCTCGTAAAGCTCCTCATCATTCATCCTTACATCATACTTGAAGTGCCTCATTCCGACTGACTCCACAAATCCGTGCGTCATCAGCGCGCCCGTGCTGACAACTGCATTAAGCATCCCTTTGTTAATCATGTCGCATACAAGCAAACCCATCTTTGCAACAGTCATAGCTCCGGAAAAAGTTCCTACAACAAAGCAGTCAGGGTCGTTCACCATATCGTAAAGGATGTCAACGGCTTCGCCGACAGTTCTGCCGCCGAAGGAAGTTTTGGCAAGGCCCTTTGCCAGGTCGTCAAAACTTTTTATTTTGTCCAGGTCCAAAGACTCCAAAGGCTGAAGCTTGTCAGAAAATCCGGTAGAATATTTTTTTATATCCCTTCTTTCGTGTTCCATTTTTACAAAATTTTACCCCGGCAGAAAATAAATTGTTTTCGTATATAAAGTTTCTCATTTTTTAAATTTTTTTTGATAAATTTTTATTTTATAGGAAATTTATTAATTATTTTTTATGAAATTAAAAATTAATTTGTTGATTCCTAAAAAGTTTTATTAAGCCAGTAAACTAATTTTCTTAATCAGTAGAACCGCTAAACAACTTAGAATAATCTTAGTTTATAATTAAAAGTGAAAAACAAAAATGCATGAAAATTATCAAGAGATGTTTAATAGAAACCTATCGAAAATTTTTGAAATTTTCGGGAGGTCTCGGAAAAACTATTTTTCCGAAACCTATTTAAACCGCTAAAATTTCCTTCTCCTCATGGCATTATCACAGGCAAGGCCGAGGAGAAAGCAAACCGGAGCCAGGTACAAGGATTACAGGAAGAAAAAGCAGTTCGAGCTGGGCAGAGAGCCGTCATTGACGAAGCTCGGCAAGAAAAGAATGATTGTAATCAGGGCTATGGGCGCGCACAGGAAATTAAGGCTTTTGGGCGCTGACATGGCAAACTTGTTTGACCCCAAATCAAAGACCTACAAACAGGTTAAGATAAAGACCATAACTGCCAATCCTGCAAACAGGCACTTCGTCAGGCGAAATATAATGACTCAGGGAGCTGTCATTGACACTGAGCTTGGAAAAGCGAGAGTAACCTCAAGGCCGGGGCAGAGCGGAATTGTTAATGCTGTTTTGATTGCTTAATCAATTGTTCTTAGATTTTTAAAAAGGGGTGCTAGAAGGCAGCACAATGAAAAACAATGTATTAAGGTACGACCGTCTTTCTTCGGTGAATGAGGCACTGCTATTATTTTCAGGAACCGGAGAAGCTCCCATCTCCTTGGATAATCTGGTGTGCGGGTTCAACTCCTTTTTTAATAGAGCGCACGTAAAGCGCGCGCCTTTAGACATGCCAAGAATAAAAAAATTAATTGGCGTTGATTTGCTTCAAGTGCCTGACTACGATTTGGTCAGAGGCACTCAATTAAGGGCATATATTTTGGATTTAGGGCAATTGGTACAGGACGGCTTGGGAGAAAGATACGCATTTGACATATTCAATTCTGAATTTGGCGGTTTCTTGCGCAAAACAAAGTTAGAAGCGCTAAAAAAGTTGGATTACGAAAACAGCCTGCAAGGGTTAGTGGAAGCGAAAGATGATGCCCAAGCCCAAAGAAAAATTGCAGAAGAGCAGGCTAGAATTAGGAATTTACGCGGAGATATTAGCAAAAGAGAAGAAGAAGTTAGAGGGTGCATTCAGGGATTTTATAATCTTGTGGCGGAAGTTAAGCCTCCAAAATACACATTTTCATACAGCAAATCCGAATGATTTCATCACTTCTAAGTTACGAACAACAGAAAGATTTATAAACAAGAAACTTTGAATTACCTTTATGATAAGATATCCTCCAAGTCAAACTTTGATGAGGCATATTCTGGGAAGCAGTGAATGGCTGGCCCCAATAAGCCATCATGGCCTGGTGGAAACGCCCTTTGAAGGTATATCGAGCCATCTTGATCTTGATGAAATACTGGTTACTCCTGCTGATTTTTATGAATTAAGGAGGAAGCAAGACCCGGGATTCATGGCCAGAGTTGAATCTGCAAATTTGTACGAAATTTTTCATTATGCCCACTCCCATGGCTCGGGGTTCCAGAGCCTAAATGCCAACAGGCGCATACCAAATAAATTTAAGGGGGCATATGCGAGGCAAAATCCTTTTGGGAGAAGGCACAATCTTAGAGAAAGATTGGGAGCAGCAGAGTTAGCAAATCCCGAGGCAGTTGGGGAACTCAGGGAAAAACTTAAAGCGCCTGCAAAAACTTATGTCAGGCAAAAGGATTACGATTTTGCGGCCGATAAGGCAAACCTTGCGCCGCTTCCAAATCAGTTTATCACAGGGGATTCAACAACAAAATCAATTGCATATTCCAAAGAGATTGCAAAAATTTTATCGCAATATCCGCGTGCTTATGAGCCTGTTCCAGAGCCGGCAGCGCCGCAGCTCAGCTTCAGATTCCGTCACGTTTAAATAATTCCCGCGCTGCTTTTTCTCACGAACAAAATTTAAATTATTTATAAAATCCCATTCAATAGCGAAAAGTTATTTAATGAGTGCCATGCATTAATAGCTGAACTGGGCAAAAATATATGCAGGAAGGCACGTTTGTGCGTCAAGTTCCATATTAGCAAATATCGTTACTGTAATAAAAAGAGGTTAATAAAAAAATGGTTTTGTCGATAATAGTTGCAGCGATTGTGGGGTATATTGTCGCCATGTTCTTCCTGCACGAAATATTCAAGAAATTCTTCCACACAATACTGTTCCTCGGTTTTCTGGCATTCGCGGCAGTTGCGGCGTATTTGGTCATGAAAGGCGCTTGATTCTCATTTTGTGTTCTGTAGAAAATAGTATTTTGATGCCTTAATTTGTGAGCATCATAGGATTATACAGCAACATCAGAAGGAAATATTCAAGAATGGAACATTCTTGAATTTCAAAAATCCTATGGATTTTTTCTATGCAATGGGAATTCTGATTATCGAAATACAATTCTAATGCGAACTGGCATCAAAACCTGAGCAAAGCGAAGTATTTTCTACAGAGCCCTTATTTTGAAAAAGTATTTAAAGTGAAATACGAAATCAGCTGATATGGTTGCTATTTTTAATTTTGATGTCCCAACTGCATACATAGGCGGAGCTGTAGGCGGAGTTTTTGTATTATTCTTGATTTGGTATCTTTTTAGAAATAAGGGCGGGAGGCTAGGCGAAGAAAAGCAGGAAGAAAAAGAAACAAAACAATTGGAAAATGATGAAAAACAAGCTGAGGCAGCGCAAATAGATGAGAAAAAAGCGTGCGTTAAAATGATAAAAATTGTCAGGCAAATACAGGATATCCTAAGAACAGAGATGGGAGAGTTATATGACCGCACTTTATCAGAATCTAGTTCTATAAATGTAAGTTTAACACGCATGCGGGATGAAAAAATGGGCCTTAATAGGGCGATAGAGATTTTCAAAGTGTTTCATGCCAAGTTGAACGATTTTATTGCCAAACTCCCGAAAGACAATAAACTTATCAATGGATTGGTAAGCCAGCTAATCTATTATCAAAAAAGAGAGTACATCGATTTAATTAAAGAGCTAAAAATGGACGAGGATGAAAAAGCAAGGCTCAAAAAATTATGGAATGAAGTAAATGATGAAGAAACAGGAACTGGCAGCGCTGCTGCCTAATCCTTCAAAATTTTATTAGTTCTCTCAGTTTTAATACTTAATTTCTCCAATATCTCAACAATTCTCTTTTTTTCTGTTCCTAATCCTTTCCAGTCCAAAACAGCAAAATCAGCTTTTTCTTTTGTTTTAGTTATTGCTTGATTAATCATTTCTTCATTAAGATAGTTCAGTGCGTATTTTGGGCAGACGTAAGAGAATGCGATATCGCTTCTGAGCATTATTTTGTTGAAATTTGTGCAGTAATGCGTCCCCCCGATTCCGACAGCAATTTTATAATCTTTATTTTTATTCTGCAGGGAACTTATTATTGTTTTTGCAATTATTACCCCGTTTGCTTTGTCTTTCCATTCTTTTTCTGTGCTTCCAATCTCAACAAAAACTGCGGGCTTTTCAACGTAAGGCCCATGGTGGGTTGATTCCATCGTAATATCGTAATTGGTATGTTTTGCATTTTCATTCAGCTCAAGAAAAATATTTTTAATCAAAATTGCTGATGAAGGGCATAACTTTCTTTCACAGCCGCCCATTTCTGCGCTGTTCCAGTTGCCTATGCTGTGGACAGTAAATGCCGGTGTATCTTCTTTCGAGCGGTGCTTTGAGGCAAAAATGAAAATGTCAGCATCAATTTGCCCGTCAATATTCTCAGAAAAAATTAAATCATTATTGGTCAAATACAATTTTATTATTTTATCATTAATTTTGTCAAATTCATACACTTCATTGTTGTCAAACTTATCATTTAATTTTCTAAAATCAAATAACTCAATCAGATTAATTCTTATATTGGCTCCTGCAGGGTCTTTTGAAGACGCGATGATTGCTATTTTCTGCATCATCTCAGCAACGCTTCCTCAACTATAAATTTTTTCTCAAGGCACTCAACAACATCCCCTGCCCTTAGCTTCTTTTTGTTGCGCGTTTCAATCTCCCCATTTACGGTTACGGAGCCCGCCCTTATGATTAATTTTGCCATGCCGCCTGTAACTGCAACTCCTTTAACTTTGAGAAAAGAATTAAGTTCAATAAATTTAGTCGAAGTATCTTGGGTCATCGCTTCTCACGGTGATTTCAGTTTTATTCGGATTTTTATTGCAATTATTTATTTTTTGCGTTTCATTATCGGAATAGTCATAATTATCAGAACTCTTCTCTTTAAAATTATGATTTTTAGCCTTCACCGTATTGATTTCAAGAACTTTTTTCAGGCCCATATTCCCGCAGTCGATGCACTTGAAAAAAACGCCAAATTTGCCTTTCAGAATGTCAAGCGTCTCGCCGCAGGCGCATTTTAAGTCGTCCAGAGTGTCCTCCCTATGGGTTACACAAACAGCAATTCCTTGCTTGTTTATTGTTGTTGCCTGTTTCTCGCAGAAAGGGCACTTTTCAATCCTGCTCTCACCGTACTTCTTTGGGATGAACATCAGGATTGCTTAATGAGGTGCTTTAAATTAGTTACTAAATCAAATACCTAATTAATACTCCTACTCGCTTTCTGATTCGCTGCCTTCTGATTCACCGTCATCGTCACTCTTTGACGCGCCGGCAGAGTCGCTTTTTGACACGTTAACCGCTTTTGGGCCTCTGTCGCCCTGTGTCACTTCAAACTCAACAGAATCATTGTCGCTCAAGTTTACGCCTGCGGCCAATCCGCTCTGGTGAACGAAATACTCTGTTCCGTCCTCACCTGCTATAAACCCAAATCCCTTCATCCTGTTGAAAAACTTTACTGTTCCTTTCATTTTTACTCCTCCATTCTAATTTCTAATTCCTTTGTCGTATTTCGCCTGGCACTCTTTGCACAGGTTTCGCTTGGATTCAACCTTGTGAACGACAAATCTCACTCTGCAAAACTTACAGAACTTGATTATCTTGTAGTCTATCATTCAGTTGTTCCAAACCACTCTACTATTGAGAGTATAACTGCCTTTTTAAATGCTTGTGTTTTATCCGTTATCATCCACTAAATCATCATCCTTATTGAAAATTGACGGTTTTAACGCCTTTGATTTTAGTCCGCCAATTTTCAATCCCGCAAATTCGCCTGATTTATTATATTTCGGCGAATTTGCGTTATTCAGCAGCTTGTTTTTCTGGTCTTTCTTCTCCCTGAATGTTCTAGGAACATAAACTTTTTCACGTGTTATGGGATTTTCCCCTGTATAATATGTTGCTGTTGACAGTGTTCCTGGAGTCGGAGTAAAAACCTGCGTCAGATTCACAAAAAGCCCGTTGTCTTTGCAGAATTTTTTTGTGTCTTCCATGTCTTTCATTGTGCTTCCGGGATGCGCTGCGATGAAATACGGGACCAGATTTTTGTCTGTTCCCTGCTCTTTGTTAACTTTTTTGTATTCCTCAAGAAATTCTTTGAACGCTGAAGCTGTTGCCTTGTTCATCTGCTTCAAAACAGTGTCGCTCAAATGTTCCGGCGCAATCTTTAATCTCGTTACAAACTGCATTATTTTCCTGAACAGTTTTTTCTGGTCAAGGATTATATCATGCCTTATTGCGCTTCTTAATTCGAGCGACGTATTCTTGTATTTGTGATTTAATTTTTCCACTTCTTCCAGCAAAGGGTACAAATCGTCGCTCAAAACCCTGAATTGGCACCCTACACACTGCTGGTTGCAGTAATCTCTTTTATCATAAACCGTGATATTTTCTTCAATTACTGGAGAATAAATTTTTGATTTGTATTTGTATAGCGCGCATCTTGAGCCGTACATGTTTAACGTCGGCAAAGTCAGGTCATTTATTTTAGTAATTCCATTGCCGTATAAATTTTCAATCTCTTTTACAATGCTTTCTTTGCTTCTCTTTGCAATTTCTTTTCCCTGCACTAAAGGAATGATGCAGAAAGAGCATGAGCCCCAGCATCCTCTTCCGATTATAACCGATGATTCAAGATTTTTAACCATGCTTTGGTTGAAACCAAAATTTTTTGAGTTTGGATGGAGCTTTCTTGTGAACGGCACGTCATAAACATAATCCATTTCTTTTTCTGTCAATGTATGCGACTGCCTGTTGTGCTGTATAAATCCTGAGCCGCAGCCTTCCGTGAAAGAATCATCAGGCAAAAGGTAAAAAGTTCTCGTCAGAAGATTGAATTTTTGCTTGTCACCTATACATTCCTCATAGGATGGCAGCATTCTTGTTTTTTTGCTTATTTCAGATTTTTTTACCCTGAATGAAACACCTTCAATTGAATTTAAATCCAAATTTTCTTTAACTTCATCAAAAGAATTGTCATTTATTTTTTTCATCCTTTCCAGCAATGTTAAAATTGAGCGCTCTGCATTTCCAAATAACAATAAATCCGCTTTTGTGTCATTTAAGATTCCACGCCTTAATTTGTTTTCTTTATAATCAAAGTGGGTAAACCTTCTGATTGTCGCTTCAACGCCACCAATGGCCGTAATGCTTCCCCTAAAAAGCGATTTTATTTTTTGAGTGTAAACCATCAGTGCCCTTTCAGGAACTAAAATATTTTCCCTCTGCTTAAGCATCGGAGTGTAATTTGCAAGCATTGAATCCAGCAATCCAGACGTGATACAGAAAAAATATTTTGGCTTCCCACAAATTTTGTAATCTTCATCAGATATAGGCTGTGCAATTATCCCAACTTTGTACCCTTTCTTATCCAATAACCTTGCAATTATCGTCATCCCGCTGAGAGGATGGTCATAATAAGGGTCGCCTGTAACAAAGACTACATCAAACTCCTTGAAATTTTTGTAATACTTTTTCCCTTCGTTTAATGATGTCGGTAAAAATTGCTTATCCATGTGCTTTAGTAAGAAAGCGGTGTTTAAAAAGGTAAGGATTGAATTGATATTTACACAATCCCAAAATCCTTGACGCAGTTGTTCACCAGCTGCTGGCAGTTGTCAAGCATGTCCCTAAGGCTTTTGTCCTGCGTGGCTGATTTTATCTGGCCTAATTTGTCCATTATTTGGCGGAAAAACCTTATGACATCCCCTTCGAGCAGGCTCACATGGCCTAGAATTTTAAATAAGTCTGTCCCATAATAGCACGGATGCACTAATGATGTCAGATTGTCAATTTCCCTGAATTTTTTCTCCCTGTTCAGGAAATGGTCAGACCATATCTTTCTTTTCAAGTCATCAATTGCCCTTGAATGGAACCTTTTGTAGTACTCCGTCCTTTCCCTTCCCTCATAGCAGATGCACGCAACAATCATCAGCATCTGGTACTCATTAAGTGTTTTGTAAAAGTCCGTCCCGAAGATTTCCCCGAGGACAATTTCATCGGAATAAATGTTCGCGGAAAACTCGCCCTTTTCCGTCAGTGAATTGCCGGCTACATAGCCCATTTTCTCAAGCTTTTTCTTGTGATTGTGGAATGCGCTGTGGCTGACGAAATTCTCCCTTTTCTTGAAGTCTTTTCCATACCTTTGGAATGAATGGAAGCTCTTGCTTAAGATTTCGCCAATTTCTTTTTCATCATGCTGCTTTATCAGGTTCAGGACCGTGTTGACCGAAAGCCTGAACTGTGATTTTATCGGGGTTGTGTCGGAATGAATAAGTTTTTTTACTTTTTCATACTCGAAGAATTTCCTTTCAATAGTGATAAACACAAAGCCCTCTGTGTCAATTCCCCTTCTGCCTGCCCGTCCGGCAATCTGGAAATATTCTTTCGAGTTCATCAGCCTGAACGAGACTCCGTCGAATTTTCTCAGCGACTCGAAGCAGACGCTTTTTGCCGGCATGTTGATTCCGACGGCAAATGTCTCGGTTGTAAAGAGGACTTTTATAAGCCCTTTCTCGAACAGTTCCTCGACGATTTCCTTCAGTATCGGAAGGATCCCGGCGTGGTGGAATCCGATGCCGTACGGCAGCACCTGCCTCAGAATTTTTGTTGATTCAAGCTTGTTGATGTCAGGATTTGAATTTGCCAGCTTTGTCCGGATAAAAGTGGATATTTCCGGATTGTGCCGGAACAAATTTGCCCGTGAAAGCCCCATTGCATTTTTCTGGCAGCCCTGCCTTGAAAAGCTGAAGAAAAGGCACGGCAGCTTGTCCATGATTTCCTTGATTAATTCAACGGGAGACGGCGATTTGTGCCGGGTCCTGATGCGCTTTCCCATCACTTTATTGTAATCGGGAACATCCATGTGGGCCTTTAAATTTTTTAAGTCCGTGACCCCTATTTCCGCGTCATAAAAATTGACATGCAGCGGAACCGGCCTTTCATCGTGCCTGACCACAACCACTTCATGCTCCTTGATTGCCTCAATCCAGTCTGCAAATTCCTGCGCATTGGGGATTGTCGCCGAAAGGCATAAAATCCTGGTGTTTGGCTTTGAGAATATCACCGATTCCTCCCAAACATACCCTCTCTCAATATCGTTAATATAATGTATCTCGTCGAATATGACATAGGAAACTTTGCTTATGAACGGGTCGTTGCTTAATACCATATTTCTGTAAATTTCCGTTGTCATTATCAGAATCAGGGCATCAGAATTTTTTTGCATGTCTCCTGTAAGTATCCCGACATTTTCTTCGCCGTATGACCTGCAGAATTCCTTGTATTTCTGGTTTGAAAGCGCTTTTATCGGGGCCGTGTAGATGACCCTGATTCCCTTCTTAAAATCCCGGTCAATGATAAAATCCGCAATCAGCGTTTTTCCGGAGCCCGTAGGAGCTGAAACTACAACTGACTTGTTGTGCTCAATTGCGTTTATAGCATCTTCCTGAAATTTGTCTAAAGTTAATCCTTTGTATTCCATAATAGGCTTGAAACTAGGAGGGATTATATAAAATGCACGCAAAAATTAAATTTAGGGCAGGGGTCGGCTGTTTAGCCGCTCTTTTTCTTTATTTTAGAATACGGCTCAATGTGAATCAAAACATTTGAAATTCTCGGGTTGGAATTGCAGACAGCGCTCTTGACTTCATGCCCTATTTCATGCCCCTTTTTAACAGACATGTTTCCGTCAATCACAACATGCAAATCTGCATAATAATCAAATCCCACTTTTCTTACGTAGCATTTGTCCAGTGCCATGACTCCTTTTACGGAGCCTGCGGTTTTTCTTATGTTCTCTTCAACAGATGGGTGCGGCGCCTCGTCCATCAGCTCTCCGATTGCGGGCCTTATGAGCCTGAAAGCATTAAAAATTATTATTGCCGAGGCAAGAAGGGCAGCCCAGTCATCAGCGCTTTCGTACCCCTTTCCGCCAATTAATGCGATGGAAATCCCAATAAAAGCAGCCGCTGAAGTTATTGCATCGCTCCTGTGGTGCCATGCGTCTGTTTTTACGGCGGTGCTCTGCGTGGATTCGCCGACATTTATCACAAACCTGAATAAAACTTCTTTTGTCAAAACTACTACAACAAGAACCGCAAGCGTGAATGATGCAGGCGCATGGTGGGGAACCCTTATTTCCTTGATGCTTTGGACAATAATTGTAATTGCAGCGCCAAAAAGCATGAGAGCGACAATTGTGGCTGCCATAGGCTCCGCTTTTCCGTGCCCATAAGGGTGGTCTTCATCTGCCGGCTTTGAAGCAATATTCAGGCCGGTCCAAACAATCAGCGAGCTCAGAATATCGGATGTTGATTCAATTGCATCAGCAATCAAAGCATAAGAATTTCCAAGGAAGCCAGCAATGCCCTTTGTTGCCGCGAGGACTGCATTGGCAGCTATTCCAATAATTGTAGAGCGCATACCCTGCGCAATAATCTGCTTTCTTCTTTGTTGGTGTGATTTCATTGAATGTGGTTAGGGAGGCAAGTGATTTAGTGCATTAATAAACGTTTCTAATATCGTAAAAACCTTAACCTTTAAAAATGCGATATAATTCTAACTTATTGCGCTCCCATAGTGTAGAGAATTAAGAGTTCGCACAATCCGGTCAAGCACCTCGGATTCTCGATCCGGTGACTCGGGTTCAAATCCCGATGGGAGCACCTTATTTTTTTGGCTTAGTTTGGGAAAAACTATTAATATTAGTTAATCTGAACTATAATTATGAAAAAGGAAAATTACGAAATAGCAACCTTCGCAGCAGGGTGCTTCTGGG
>Ga0209211_10005846_pt1 | contig 18141 bp, 22 predicted proteins | sample RifGroA2_FD_183992 | JGI IMG/M metagenome (GOLD analysis project Ga0209211, IMG submission 183992) | Groundwater microbial communities from Rifle, Colorado, USA - Groundwater A2 (SPAdes) (version 2) | ecosystem: Environmental > Aquatic > Deep subsurface > Groundwater | place: Rifle, Colorado... | reverse complement strand
GTATTGATAAAAAATATGGGGGAGGATCTATTACTGCTCTTCCAATAATTGAAACTTTGGATGGAGATCTTTCTGCTTATATTCCCACTAACGTCATTTCAATTACCGACGGTCAAATTTCTTTAGAAACAGATCTGTTTAATGCCGGAATCAGACCTGCAATTAACGTCGGTCTTTCTGTCTCCCGAGTCGGCGGCAATGCCCAAACTAAAGCGATGAAGATGGTCGCCGGCAAGTTAAAACTTGATCTGGCCCAATACCGTGATTTAGCAGCCTTTTCCCAATTTGAATCTGAACTTGATGAAGAAACTAAAAAATTTCTTAATCGGGGAACAAAAGTCTCCCAAGTTTTAAAACAAAATAAAAACCGCCCGATGAGTTTAGCGCAAGAAGTGGCAATTATCTGGGCGGCCAGTAACGGATATCTAGACCAACTGCCCATTGATCAGATAGAAAAGTTTGAGTCAAAGTTAATGGACGTCTTATCTTTGAAAGGAAAAAAATGGTTAAACAATGTCAGTAAAAATAAAATTGTCAGTGAATCGGAAGTTAAGGATTTAGAAAAAATTGTTAAAGAAGTTTTATGAACATCCGTACGATTAAAAAAAAGATAAAATCGGTCACTAACGTAAAAAAAATTACCAAAGCAATGCAGATGGTGTCGGCCATTAAAATGAAAAAGGCCCAAATGCTGGCAACTGAAGGAAAACCTTATCAGGAAGAAATAGAAAAAATCATTAAAGCGGTCAGCAAAAAAATCGACCCTTCTTTTTCTCCTTTAATTATCCGTCAAATTGATAAAAATTCCAAAAATAGAAAATTGGCAATTGTTGTTGCTACTAATAAAGGATTATGCGGAAGTTTTAATTTTAATTTACTCCGTTTTATAGTGAAAAATGCCGATTTTAAAAATACTGATTTTATAATTGTTGGTAAAAAAGCCAGTTTATTAGGTAAATTTGGAGCTAATATTATTTCTGATTACTCTTCAAATATTCCGCTAAATAGTGTTTCTGCTGTATTTAAAGTGGCTTTAAGTAAATTTATTGATAAAACTTACGATGAGGTCATACTTTTTTATAATCAGTTTATTTCAACCTTATCTTCAAATCCAATTAATAAAATAATACTGCCGGTAAGTTTCACTGAAGATGAAAACATTGGAGGAGAAGTAAAACTTATTGAAAAATCTTATGAATATTTAATTGAACCAAATCCAAAACAAATTATTAATTCACTTTTAAAAAGTTATGTCGAGGAAAAATTAAGATTTGCTTTTATTCAAAGTGAGGCCGGAGAACATTCCTTAAGAATGATTGCCATGAAAAACGCTACAGACAATGCAACAGATGTAATCTATAATCTGACGATGGTACGAAATAAAGTCAGACAGGAAAAAATCACCAGTGAATTATTAGACATGATTACAGCGAAGGAATCGGTAGAATCAAATTAATTTACAATTTACAATTTTTAAACACTATGACAGAAGGAAAAATTATCACGATAAGAGGAGTGGTCGTCGATATAAAATTTAAAGAAAATGAAACTCCGAAAATTTATGACGCACTTTATATAGAGGATAAAAAGATTGGTAAGGTTACTTTTGAAGTCGAAGCAGTCCTGGATAACGGATTGGTCCGGGCAGTTGCGATGGGCAACGTTTTTGGAATGAGAAGAGGTATGAAGGTAACAAACACAGGAAAACCGATCACTGTCCCGACTGGTGAAGCTACCCAGGGAAGAATTATGAATGTCCTGGGAGAACCAGTTGACGAACTTGGTCCGATTAAATCAAAAACAAGTTCTTCAATACATGCATTACCCCCAAAATTAGTTGAACAGGCAGTCGAACAGGAAATTTTTGAGACCGGGATTAAGGTCATTGATCTGATAGCCCCATTTATTAAAGGAGGAAAAGTGGCGATCTTCGGGGGTGCTGGAGTCGGTAAAACCGTCCTTATCCAGGAAATGATTCATAATGTGGCAAAAAATCATCACGGTGTTTCAGTCTTTACCGGAGTCGGTGAACGAACCCGGGAAGGAAATGATCTTTATCTTGAAATGAAGGAAACAAAGGTTCTAAAAAATACATCTCTTGTCTTTGGTCAGATGAATGAACCGCCCGGTAACCGCCTTCGGGTGGCTTTAACCGGTGTCACGATGGCTGAATATTTCCGTGATCAAAAGAATATGGATGTTTTACTTTTCATTGATAATATCTTCCGTTTTGCCCAGGCGGGAAGTGAAGTTTCGGCTTTACTTGGCCGTATTCCATCAGCTGTAGGCTATCAGCCGACTTTAGCTTCGGAAATGGCCGCTTTACAGGAAAGAATTACATCAACTAACAAAGGATCAATTACTTCAATTCAAGCCGTTTACGTCCCTGCTGATGATTATACCGATCCGGCGCCTGTGGCCACTTTTTCTCATTTGGACGCTTCAATCACACTGGAGCGATCTTTGGCCGAACAGGGTCTTTACCCGGCCATTGATCCGTTAACTTCTTCATCACGAGCTCTTGATATTGATATCGTCGGTGAAGAACATTATCAAGTGACAAGAGATGTATTAAAAACATTACAAAGATATAAGGATTTACAAGATATTATTGCCATTCTTGGAATGGAGGAATTATCAGAAACTGACAAACTAGTCGTTACCCGGGCCCGAAAAATTCAACGTTTCTTGACCCAGCCGATGTCAGTTGCCGAACCATTTACCGGACGTCCGGGAAAATATGTCCCGATTGAGGAAACTGTCCGCGGTTTTAAGGAAATCCTTGAAGGAAAACATGACAGCAAATCGGAAATGAATTTTTATATGGTCGGGAGGATTGAGGAGGTAAAATGAATACTCTCAAACTAAAAGTCATCACTCCGCGTAAGGTGGTTATTGATGAGACAATAAGTTCAGTTTCAGTTCCGACTGAAGATGGCGAGATTACTGTTTTGCCTCATCATGCAAGACTTTTTTCGTTGCTGGTTGAGGGGATTGTGAAAATAAGAAAAGAGGGAAGTGAAAATGATCTGGCGATTGGAGGAGGCTACATCGAAACTGATGGGGAAACCGTGAAAGTATTAGTTTCCCGAGCTTACGGACAGAATGAAATTGACCAGGAATTGACAATTAAAGCTGTCGAAAATGCTAAAAAAATACTTTCTGAATCTAAGGATGAAAAAGAACGGGCCGAAGCAATGACTATTCTACGTAGGTCTGTAATAGATTCAAAACTTCTTAAAAGAAGAAAAAATCGTAGTTTGTAGACTATAGTCCATTGACTTAAAAACTATTATTTATTATAGTTTAAGTGAAATAATATGGCGGATTTAAAAAGTTTTTTAAACATTAAAGATGCTAGTCTTTGGGCTAGTGAATATTTAAATAAACAAATTAGCGAATCAAATATTTCTTATTTGATTCAGTATGGAAAAGTAAAAAAATATAGGAATAATGGTTCTACATTAATCAATGTAAATGATCTAAAAAGTTATTACTTTACTTTCAGCGGTCAAAGAGAAATTGATTGGAAAAAGAAATTAGGTAATGATTTAAATTGGAGTTTATCTTTTGATAATTTGAAGGAGTCGGATACTACAAAACACGTTCATCGACTACACCCATATAAAGGAAAATATATTCCCCAATTAGTTGAATATTTTATAGACACCCATACAGATGAATTTAAAAATGATATTTATTTTAATAAGGGTGATATTATTTTAGATCCATTTTCCGGATCCGGTACAACATTAGTACAAGCTAATGAACTTGGCATTCATTCAATTGGAATTGATATATCAAGATTTAATAATCTCATAGCTGAAATTAAATTATTAGATTACGATTTTGAATCGCTTAATATTGATATTAATAGTATTTGTAAAAAAATTAATAGTTATGAAGAGGATAAAAAAATATCATTATTTGAACAAGAATTAAACAAAGAAATCGGAAAATTTAATTATAAAAATTTTCCGTCGCCAGAATATAAATACAAAATACAACAACAAAAAATAACTGAAAACCTATATTCAAAAGAAAAAGAAAAGATTTTTTTAATTATTTATCAAAAATTAATTAATAAATATAAGATAGAACTTCGACAAGAAAATAATAAAACCTTTTTAGACAAATGGTATATAAAAAATATAAGAAATGAAATTAACTTTACATTTAATTTATTAAAACAAGTAAAGAATGTAAAAAATAAGAAAATATTAGCTGTAATATTAAGTCGAACTATTAGATCTTGTCGTGCTACAACGCATTCAGATTTAGCCACTTTAAAAGAACCACAAACAACTACTTATTATTGTTTCAAACACAAAAAAATTTGTAAACCTTTATCCACTATTAAAAACTGGTTTAATCGTTATGCTTTTGACACACTTAACCGTCTTAAAGATTTTGACAAAATCAAAACCAGTGCATATTATGCCACTATAACCAATGATTCTCGAACTGTAGATATCTTTACTGAAATTAAGAAAAGAAATAAAGATTTTTATGAAATATTAAGTAAACAAAAAATTCAAGGAATTTTTTCTTCACCTCCTTACGTTGGACAAATCGATTATCATGAACAACACGCCTACGCCTATGATTTATTCGGATTTGATCGTAAAGATGAGTTAGAAATAGGGTCTTTATATAAAGGCCAAGGAACTGAAGCAAAAAATAGCTATGTAAAAGGTATTTCTGATGTATTACTGAATTGTAAAAAATATTTAATTAGTAATTTTGATGTATTTTTAGTTGCAAACGATAAATATGATCTTTATCCTTTAATAGCAAATAAATCTGGAATGAGAATAGTTAATAAATTTAAAAGACCCGTTTTAAATCGAACAGAAAGAGATAAATCCCCTTATTCGGAAATTATTTTTCATTTAAAGTCAAAGATATGAAGAAACACAAAACTCTTTATGCTATAACTACAGAGGACGTCAAGAGGGTTGCGAAAGAGGAGAATCTCTCTTTCTCTGAAAATGATTTGCAATTTATTGAAGAAAAACTTGGTGATTTTATTGGAGATAAATGGTATGATGCTGTTTTATACGCGCTCAAGGAATTACAACGTGATAAATAAAATTTTATGTCATTAACTAAGGAACACAAGAACAAAATTGCGGAAACAATCAAAAATTGTTTACGCGAAAAATTTAAGAATTATAAACCGGAAACTATCCATATGCCGTTTCATTATCATCTATTAGGAAAAGACCGAATGGCATTGTTTTCTTTCATACAGTCTCTAAATACGACATTTGGAACTTCTATTTATGAACCAGTTGCAAAAGAACTTGCAAAGACGAGGTTTAAAGAAATTTATATTCAATATAAATTAGGCAATGTTATTACTCAGGGCGCTCAAAATGAAATCCAAAAAATAATGAATAATCTTTCTGTAGGTGGGAATGTAGATAAAATTTTTGAAACGGAAAAAATAAGAAAAGTTTCTCAATCTGGAAAACAAAATAAGCTTAAATCTGTGAAAGTTGACCTGTTTCTTGTCTCAAAACAGGATGAAGTGTTTATGTTTGACTTGAAAACAGTTAAACCTAATAAAGGTGATTTTATTTCCTATAAACGGAATATGCTAGAGTGGTTAGCGGTGTATTTTTATCAGTATCCAACCACAAAAGTAAACACGCTTATTGCAATTCCGTATAATCCATATGAGCCACAACAATATGCACGATGGACAATGAAAGGCATGCTTGATTTGAAACGAGAAGTGGTAGTGGCGGGGGAATTTTGGGATTTTCTTGGAGGTAAGGGCGCATACACAGATTTATTAGATTGCTTTGAACAGGCCGGCATAGAGTTGCGTTCTGAGATTGATAAATATTTTTTAAAATTCAATAATCGATAAAGACTTACATGAATAAACAGACAACTAAATAATCTTCAAAATTAAATATATTTGAATATTTTGGCTTGGTCTGATATTTTAAGAATATTATGGCATTAATTGTTGTCGAGTCACCTACTAAGGCAAGGACTTTTAATTATCTTTTGAAAGACTCAAAAGAAAAATTTTTTGTCTATGCGACGATGGGGCATTTTCGAGATCTTCCTAAAAGTACCATCGGAATAAATTATGACAAAAGTTTTCTCCCGGATTACGAAATCGTCAAGAACAAAGAAAAAATCGTTGATCAGTTGAGGAAACTGGCTAAAGAAAATGGAGAAATAATTCTTGCCACCGATTTGGACCGTGAAGGAGAATCAATTTCTTATCATATTGCTTATGTTTTGGGATATATCAAAGAAAATTGGCCGGAAATTGAGTTTTCGACAAAGATACCTTTGAAAAGAATCGTCTTTCATGAAATCACCAAAAAAGCCTTAGACGAAGCATTAGCAAATCCTGCAACACTTAGAATGGGGTTGGTTAAAGCTCAATTTGCCAGACGAATACTGGATAGAATCGTCGGTTATGAACTTTCGCCTTTGCTTTGGAAAAAAACTGGTAAGAATTGGTTATCAGCTGGTCGTGTTCAAACGGTTGCCTTAAGATTAATTGTCGAACGGGAAAAAGAAATAGTTAAATTTAAAAGTGAAGAATATTTTCAGATTAACGGAGAGTTTGAGGCTAGTCACCCTGAGGGTGTCCTAAATGCGAAGCTAATTTCTAAAGATGATATTCTTTATGAGCAGAAATTTAAATTAGATCTTTTTGCCGGCGAGTATCAGTATATAAAAACGACTATCAGTAAATTAAATTTCGAAGAAATAAAAAAGGATTGTTTGGATGATAAATATAAAGTTAGTGAAGTAATTGAGTCCGTTGTTCCTCGCTATCCGATGCCTCCCCATACCACATCATTTCTTCAACAAGACGCTTATTACAAACACGGTTTTTCTTCTAAACAGACGATGAAGCTAGCCCAGGATCTTTATGAGCGGGGTTTTATTACTTATCATAGAACCGACTCATTTAATTTATCAAGTAAATTTGTTTTTGGCGCTAAAGATTATATTATTGAAAATTTTGGCGCCGAATATGCACTGGAAAAGCCGCGCGGCTATAGGAACAAGTCAAAATCTGCCCAGGAAGCCCACGAAGCTATAAGACCGACAAAATTACTGACAGTCAATCAGGCGTTTAAAAGTAAAAAAGAAAGTAAATTGACAGTCAATCATCAAAAATTATATAGTCTGATTTTTAATCGGGCACTGGCCACTCAGATGAAGGAAGCCCAAATTAAAAACGTCAAAATGAAAATTTTGTCCCAAAAGAACTATCTTTTTGAAAGCGACCAGCAACAAGTAATGTTTGACGGATTCTTAAAAGTATTTGACCCGAACTATGTCTCCGCCCACCAAACAATCGTAAAAATGGACAAAGATAAGGAAATAGTTTTAAAATCCATTGAAGAAAAAGCGCTTCTTTCAAAAGCCTCTCCACGCTACAACGAAGCTTCCCTAATAAAAGCTCTTGAGGAAAAAGGAATTGGCCGGCCGTCGACCTACGCCATGATTATTTCAATTATTCAAGTTAAAAATTATGTGGAAAAAGATGGCCGCTATTTTATCCCGACTTCCGTTGGTACATCGCTTTGCGACTATCTTTCCAGTAAATTCCCAATTCTTTTTGATCTTTCATATACTGCCAACATGGAAGAAGGACTAGATAGAATTGCTAATGACGAAGAAAACTTTATTAAGTTGCTGAACGATTTTTATCAGCCATTTAAAATTACTCTCGAAGAAAATAAAAAAGACACGACAGTCATCAATATTGAAGAAAAAGATGAAGGTGTCTGTCCGCAGTGTCAAGGTAAATTAATCAAAAGATTTTCAAAGTTCGGAAAGTTTATTGCTTGTTCAAATTATCCGAAGTGTAAATTCACGAAATCAATCGTTAACAAAGTAAAAAACAAAAAATGTCCAACATGCGGCAGTGATGTTGTGATAAAATTTACTAAAAGTCACAAAAGATTTTATGGTTGCGAAAGTTATCCTAAGTGTAAATGGAGCAGTTGGACGATTATGAACGTTAAATAATTATGAAATATATTTTCATTTCCGGTGGCGTTATTTCAGGAATCGGTAAGGGTATTACGGCTGCCAGCATTGGTCTTTTGCTGAAACAGGCCGGTTATAAAGTCGCTCCCTTAAAATTTGAAAACTACTTGAATATTGATGCCGGAACAATTAACCCAATTGAACACGGCGATCCATACCTTTGCGCAGACGGGACAGAGGCCGATATGGACATCGGGACTTATGAAAAGTTTTTGAACGAAGAGATGGGAAAAGATAATTTTGTTACAATGGGTGAAATCTATAAAACAGTGATTGATAGAGAAAGACGATTTGAATATAAAGGTGAAGATGTCGAAGCAATTCCCCATATAACCAATGAAATTATTTCCCGGATACAGACTCTTGGAAAAAAGAAAAAAGCTGATTTTGTCATCATCGAGTTGGGTGGAACCGCCGGAGAATACCAAAATATTTTTTACTATGAAGCTTCAAGGATAATGACTTTGAATAATCCAGGGGACGTCATCCATATTCATGTCTCATATGTGCCGACCCCGAGACATCTCGGGGAACCAAAAACAAAACCGACTCAATTATCGGTACGAACTTTAAACTCAATGGGAATCCAGCCGGACTTCATCGTCGCCCGCAGCGAACAGTATATTGATAAAAGAAGAAGAGATCGCTTTGCTTTATTCTGTAACGTCCAGCCTGATAATATTATTTCCAATCCAGATGCCAAATCACCCTACGAGGTTCCATTAATTCTCGAAGAGCAACAAATGGCGGAAAAAATTTTGAAAAGATTCAACTTTCCGGTTAAAAAGCCTGATTTAACTTTATGGAAAAAATTTATTGAATCTGTTTACAGTAAAAAAGAAAAAACTCTAAACATTGCAATCGTTGGTAAATATTTCGGCACGGGAAACTATCAACTAAGAGATTCCTACGCAGCGCTTTTTGACGCGCTTGATCATGCCTCATACAAATTGGGCGTAAACGTAAAAACTCACTGGGTTGATGCTGCTAAAGTCGAAACAGTCAAAGATGTTTCTTCGATAATCGGAAAACCGGACGGAATAATCGTGCCAATCGGCTGGGGCATCCGTGGTGCTGAAGGTATGATAAAAGCGGCTGGTTATGCAAGAGAAAATAAAATTCCCTATTTGGGCTTATGCTATGGCATGCAATTAGCCGTCGTCTCTTTTGCCCGCGATATCCTTGGGTGGAGTGATGCCAACACGACTGAAAATGATGAAAAAACTACCCATCCTGTCATTCACTTAATGCCCCATCAGGAAAAATATATGAAACTACGAAGTTACGGCGGGACAATGAGACTGGGAGGATGGGAGGCAATCGTCAAAAAAGACACGATGGCTTATGAAATTTATGGAACGACAGATACGTCTGAACGCCACCGTCACCGATGGGAGTTTAATAACAAATATGAAACTGATTTTGAAAAAAAAGGTCTGAAAATAAGCGCTAAATCAAAGGTAGAGGGATTATGTGAAATAATTGAACTTGATCGGAAAGATCATCCTTTCTATTTGGGAACTCAGGGTCACCCGGAATACAAAAGCCGACCATTAAATCCCCATCCAATATTTATAGCTTTTCTTAAAGCCTGCAGTCCATAAAATTATCTGATATAATGTTAAACTATGTCTAATTCATTTTTGCTAAAAGAAACCCAGTATAAAGTCGGAGACACAATTGAAATAAATTATAAAATCAATGAAGGTGATAAGGAAAGAATCCAAATTTTTAAGGGAATTCTTTTAAAAATAAGAGGAAACAGCCAGGCCGAACGGATGATTACTGTCCGAAAAATTACCAAGTCGGGTATCGGAGTTGAACGAGTCATACCGCTTTCTTCGCCATATATTTCTGGAATGAAATTAGTTAAGAAATCAAGTTATAATAAAGCAAAATTATATTTTATTAGAAATCTTTCTGACCAGGAAATAAGAACAAAGCTGTATCATGTAAAACAAAAAGTTGTTCATAAAACCAAAAAAACTACAACCAAAAAATGAGTCAACATCCAATTAATATTGGAAAATTAGGAGAAAAAAAGGCACTTCTTTATTTGAAAGAAAAAAACTATTCAATCGTCGCAAAAAATTTCAAAAGCAAATTTGGAGAGATTGATATCATAGCAAAAAAAGATCATTGTCTGTATTTCATCGAAGTTAAAACACGGACAAATATCAGCAAAGGAATGCCCTATGAAGCGGTCAATTATACAAAAATAAAACATATAGAAATGGCGGCAAAATATTATTTATTGAAAAATGACTATAAAGACTATAAACTTAAGATAGGGGTAATCTCGATATTAATAATTAATAAAAAAACCGAGATTCAATTTTGGGATAACATAAGTTACTAATTAAAAATTTTATAAAAGGGGTGAATAAATATGATTGAACTAATTAATACAATATTGGTCGATTTTTTTCAAAAATTGGGTTCTTCTTTACCTAATTTTTTTGGAGGACTGATAATCCTTATAATCGGTTTACTAATTGGAGGAATTGTTAAAAATGTCCTGATGTCGCTTTTATCATTTTTGAAAATTGAGGTACTTTTTGAGAAAGCGAAATTATTTAAAAAAGGTGAGGTGAGAATTTGGGAGGAAGTATTAACGGAGATTTTGAAATGGACATTAATTGTCGTTTTTTTAATCCCAACTCTAGAGATTTGGGGGTTATCAAAAGCAACCTCCGTCATTAACCAAATACTGTTTTACTTGCCAAATGTCATCGTCGCCGTCGTCATCGCTTTTATAGGCATCCTGGCCTCAAATTTAGTGTCTGATTTAGTGAGACACAGCGTGAAGACGCTAGGATCAAGTTCCGCAAACAGCCTTTCGGTGTTTTCAAAAGGGGTGATAATATTCTTTACAACTCTAGTCGTTTTGAATCAGCTGGGAGTGGCTCAGGATTTAATTAGGATATTATTTACAGGCATAGTCGCCATGTTGGCTTTAGCCGGAGGACTGGCCTTCGGACTTGGAGGCAAAGACGCAGCAAAAGAATTGTTGGAAGAGCTGAAAAATAAGCTGAAGTAACAAAACAAAATTGTTAAATTGCTTCATTGTTACATTGCTTTTTGGTGTTATTTTAGAAGCTTAAAATATCTTCATTATTACCTGTTCTGATGCTCCGAAAAATACAGTTGACAACTAATAAACTCCTTGATAAACTGACTTGTTAAATAAAAAAACGGGCAACTTATTTTTAGAAAATATTATTTAGAAGGGGGTGAAAATAATGCCAATAGCAATACCGGAAGGAAGATTAAGAATAAGAGGTGACGCTACATTAAAGAAAAGAATTAGGCCTCATAAAGATTGTGAGGACGGAGATCCTGGAGAATATGGAAACCCAGATCCTGGATCAAGTGGGCCACAGTCGAGTTTCATGCCGACAAGAAGAAGAATGCCGACTTATAAAGTGAGATAAATATTTGAATTTTCATAGACAACGCCAATTAATAGATTATTGGCGTTGGAATGCCTATTCAATGTAATATGGATAAAGATTTAAATAAATTAATTAATATTTATCTAGCAAACAAAAAATATTTTTCAAATGTAATTTGGTCATATAGGTACTGCGATGAACCACAGATAAATACTTTCAATATTTTTTGTAAAAATTTAGTTAATTCTAGTGATGGAATCTCACTAAAAAACGAACCACATAGTTCCGGATCATCTTTCGATGTTGAAAAAGCCTTAATAAAAGTAATTGGAGAAATTATTGAACGTTATTCATGTGCAAGTTACAAACAAAAAGCTTTTAAATATGCGTCATATTCTCAGTTAAGCGATGCCGTCAATCCACAATTATTTTCTAAATTTACAAAAAAAACAATACAAAAAAAACCTGGATTTAATGTAAAAATACCAGATAAATTTTATTGGTCAAAGGGGAAATCTTTTATAGATGATTCAGACATATATATACCTGCTCAGTTAGTTTATTCTAATTATAGATTGTCTAAAAATGAAAAAATAATTGAATTTTCTTCAAGCAATGGAGCAGCAGCCGGTTTTTCTATTCAAGATGCGGTATACAGAGGAATTATGGAATTAATTGAACGTGAAGCTTTTTTAATTTATTATCTTAACAAGATTAAAACAAAACATATTTTATTGAATTCAATTAAAAGTAAAAATTTTAAAGAGATTTATAAAAAAATAAAAAAATATAATTTAACCTTAAAGATTCTCGATATTTCTACCGATTTAAAAATTCCTACATATTTAGCAATAATTATTGACGCAACCAAGGTCGGAATGCCAATTTCATTTGGAACTAAAGCAGATTTTTCTGATGAAGCTGCCCTTATTGGCTCTATGGAAGAAGCACTTCAAGTAAGATCATGGATAAGAAATTTATATGAGGTGAGAAAGAATAAATATAAAATAAACGGTAAAGAGGATATCCATGAAATTCACCATCGCGGTATTTACTGGTATAATCAAAAATTAATAAAAACATTAGATTTTTTTCTGAATTCAGAAGGTAAAAAATTTAATAACGATCCATTCTCAAAAAAAAACACCCGTAATAAAATTTTCAAACTAAAAGAAATAATGGAAAAAAACGGAATTGATATTTATTATGTTGATGTAACTTTTTCTGGCTTTAAAAAAAATAGTTATCGTGTTGTTAAAACGCTATCTCCTCAAATAATGCCCCTGTATTTTTCGGAAAAATATCCATATTTAAATTGTGAAAGATTATATGAGGTACCGGTAAAGTTAGGATATTTTTCGCGCCCAAAAGAAGAAAAGGATTTAAATCCAATTCCTCACCCTTTTTTATAATTATAAAAAATGAAAAAATATACACATTTATTTAGCAAAATCCCAGGGTTAAAACCAACCTTGTCCCAGCAATACAATCAGGAGATTCAAATGGGGAAAATTGCCGGAAGGGTGAAAAAATGGCCTAAAGAGTGGACGAAAACCTATTACAAAGGATATCCCCGTTTTCCAGCATTTAAATTAAATGAACCAACTAACATAACGAATCCATTTGATCAAATAATGAATAACAGAATTTCAACTAGGGATTTTGCTGACAGGCCTTTTAGCTATCAGGATTTAAGTAACATTTTGTATTATTCTGCAGGAGAAAATAAGACGAGAAAAACAAAACTGATAAATTATCGATTTTATCCAGCCGCAGGTGCCAGATACCCATTTGAAATTTATCCAATAATAATGAATGTTAATGGATTAAATCAAGGCATTTACCATTATTATGTTAGAAACAATTTATTAGAAATGCTTGAGCAAAAAATAATATCAAAATCATTTTTGAGCAATGCTTTTGGTCGAATTGAATGGCCAAATGCTTCTGTATTTTTGGTTATATCATCATTATTTTTTAGGACTCAAATGAAATACCATGAAGCTGGTTATAAAATGATCCTGATGGATTTGGGACACTTATGTCAAAATATTTATTTAACTTGTTCAGCATTAAACATTGGATGTTGTGAAATAAACGGCCATAGTAATAGTATGTTTAATGAATTACTGGATTTAGACGGTTGGAGAGAAAGTACATTGATTGTCATGGCATTGGGTAACAAAAAGTAATCATTCGTCCATTTTCCATCTTTTTAAGGTAGGAATAGTAGTTTCTGCGTATTCTCTTGCCAGAGGAACAGGAGTTTCCATGTGATTAACAATTCCATCTATTACACACTCTATCATTTCATTCAAAGAAATATCAGGATCGGTAAAACTTCCGTTCAAATAACAATATTTACAATAATCATAGTTGATCGATCCGTCAGAGTTAGTGCCTTTAACTGGGTCATCCTTTACCATTGTTCCGCAGCTTTGGCAGAATGGCGGCTCAATCTTAATTGGTTCCTGTCCTTGGTCCATATTTCAAATAATATAATATCAACATATTATTTACTAATCAAAAGAATTATTGCGAATTGCCGACATCGTATTCGCCCCCGGTGTCATCGTCAGCAGAAAAACGATAAAGGAATAAGTCAATAATTGGTTGTTGAACATTAATTTTTTATAAAAATATTATTAAAATAGAGAAAGTAAAAATAAGGATTGCAGAAGTTACTTTTCTTTTGGTAATGCGTTCTTTCAGGAAAAGGTACCCAAGAAAAACGGTAAAAACTGGAGAGACATTAGCCAGTGTCATTGTTATCCCCGGATTTCCCTTAGAAAGAGCAAAGTATAGTAATACCCATTGAATAATGGCCAAAAAACCCTGTAACCAAATAAGTTTATAAAGTTGTGTTGTCAAGGATTGCAGATTTGGTCGCATAAAAATAAAAGAAATCATACCGATAATCGTTGCACGGAACATGTAAAGTGTTGGAGCATTAATAGCGGTAAGATTTGATAATAAAAATTTTGATGGGATAGAAGAGAGGCCAAAAAGTAAACAGGCCATTAATGGAGCAAAAAGAGAAGTATGGAAAGACTTTTTAATATTTTTAATGTCTGTCGATAAAAAAATTATTCCTAACATTATACATATAGAAAAAATTACTTTAATAAAAGAAGTCTCTGTGCCCAAAAAAACAAAAGATCCGATAAAAGTAATTGCAGGTGCTAAAGCTAGTAAGGATGTGGCGACACCTGCTTCTGACTTTTCAAAGGATTTGAAGTAAAAATAGTTGGCCGTCGCATCAATTATGCCTATTAGATACAATAGTCCTATTGCCGTCCAGGTAGGATTAAAAAAATAAAAAATAGGACTGAATATAAGCATAGAAGAACCAATCATAAGAAAGCTCAAACCCATGATATTATAACTTTTAGCTTCCTTCAAAAGAGCTCTGGCAGCGATATTTGCAACAGCAGCAAAAAAAGCCGAAATAATGGCTATATATGTATAATTCAGATTTGAAAAGATTGCCAACGCTTTATCAAACATAGGCATTATTATAACAAAAACAAACCGACTTTAATTAATTAAAGTAAATATTTCAACGACTACAAATCATCACTACTATAATTAATTATAGTGAGACAATGAGGCAATTTTTATTTTAGTAGTATATCGTGTAAATAATCCCTTTCTAATAGTCTAAAAAACTACTTTTGTAGCGTATAGTCCATAGACATTTAAATAACTATCTGCAATTAATTATAGTATGACTAGAATTTCCCGCTTCCCGGTAAAGGATAATGTTCTTGAAAAATTATTTGATTTGCTTTTCGAAGTTATTGGGAAACAGTCAAGCCAGGATGATTTTTCTCAAGTCATATACGATCTTCTGTCTCCGACTGAAAGAATTATGGTGGCCAAAAGAGTAGCGATAATCTTTCTTTTAATGAAAAAAATTGACTACTTAAATATAAGCGATGTTTTAAAAGTTTCACCAAATACTATTGCTAAGTTCCAACTAATTAAACAGGACAGCAAAGGAATCGTGAAATCGCTAAAAAAAATTGTCCGAAACGAAAAAATCGCAGGATTCTTTAAAAAATTGTTTTTGGAAATATATAAACCGGGAGTTTATGGGGTGAATTGGAAGTCTGCTTGGGAAAACAAGATAGAATATGAACGAAAAAAGGAACGAGGGATTTAAATGTCACTATAATTAATTATAGTAAAGAATTTATAGGATTATAAAAACGGCTACTTTTTGATATAATTAATGTATATATTTTTGATCTTTGATATTTGATTTTTGACATTTCTTTCGGAGCGTTCGTCTAGCGGCCTAGGACATCACCTTTTCAGGGTGAATATCAAGGGTTCGAATCCCTTACGCTTCACTTAAAAAATCATGGATTTAATAGGTCTTGATATTTTAGTTTTTTGCGATCGGAGTAGATGAACACCGACGTCGAGGTCTTCAAAGTTCTTTAGTCATTTAAACAAAATACAACATTTAAAAACACATTCTCTTGAATAAAAACATAATCAACTATATAATTTTAACATAATATTTAAACAAAATATTATGTTTAGCAAGAAATATTTTAGAAACTTTCATAAACCAAAATATATCGTGCCTTTTCTATTATTAGTTTTATGTATTGTTATTGTTATCTATGGATCTAAAATAAATTTTGATATAAATTCTCATGCAGCTACTAAAATTAACAAAGCTAATAAATTTAAATTAGTTTTTCCAGTAAAAAGAATAATAATTGTGCCTTCAATTCGACCATCAGAAAATATTTTACCTACAGTACCATGTACGGCTCATTGTTTTTTCGGTAATGATTGTGGAAACAGAGTTACAATTAATTCGGGAAATGGTTGTTCATCCAGCAGTATCTGCTGTGGAGATATTCTCACGCCAACACCTGTGAATAATTTGCCCCGTCATTGTTGGTGTTTTGGCGGAAATACGTGTCCAGCTGATAGACCTAGCTATGGAGTTTATGATTGCAGTTCTGGCAGTATCTGCTGTGGAAACGCTATTTTACCTAGCCCTTAGCTCAACATGATAAATGAAAATTTTAAGTTGTTTGTCCTGATTGAGATGCAGATAAAAGAGCCTTAGCTAAAGCGATACAAAATGGAGTAATAAAATAGGTACATTCATTTTCTTTTGTTTTGCAAGGACATGATATAGCACCAGTATCGGTAATATAAATCGCAGACAAGTAAATGATTTATTAACAACAAGCTACACATTATTAAAAACAACCAATATAAGATTTCTTAGAAGAATTATTAGAGAATCAAGTCCAGATGAATACAAAAAAGAATTAAAAAGAAAAAATGTTCTTGAAATAGGAGATGAACTTTTTAAACCAAAAGAATCTAGAATCATGATTTTAGTTACGTTGGGTTTTACTTCAGAGGAAATTAGCAAAGAAGTTGTTATGAGCGCTTCAGCTTTAAGAGCTGAATTATCTCGAAAAATTTACAACAAATTAGGAGTTTGGAATTTTAAAAGTTAGGGAGAGTTATGATAGAACAATTTCCTGAATTAATAAAAGAAGAGGCAAACAAACTGGGACGCTACTCTTTATTAATTCCTATGTTTTTAGCAATATTGAGAGTCAAATAATGATATTGGCGTCTCAAGGAAAAAGTATTAATGAAATAAGTATAATTTTAAAATATAAATTAACTGCACTTAGAGACAGATTATATCATTCTATATTTAAGAAGCTTAGAGTAAGAGGTTTAGGTTTAGCTTCAAAAAACGGTAATTATTATCTCCCTTCACTATATAGAACACCCTGAAATAAATTGTTTGATATAATCTTCTCATGGCTGGAGGCGAAGGACGTATTTCAAAGGTAGATTTTGCACAGTTTTGGGAACGACAATGGAAAAAAAATTTTGATATAACTCCACCACTCTTTAAAGGGGAGGTTTTTGCTTCAATGTTTGAAGAAGATACAAGGGAAGCCATGCAATTATACATACATTTTCAAGTTCATCCCGTAACAACTGCTGAAGATCGTGAACAATTAAATGGAGCCCTGTTAGTTCTTAAAAACAAAAAAATTAATCCTAAAAAAATAATCGAAGGAAGAAGTAGAGCTGGTGTTGCTAGACTGCCTCGAAGTTTTAAACCTTAAAATTATATTACAGATTGTTCTAATAATCTAATCTGTGAGGTTAGGCAGAATCGAACTGCCATCTAATCCTTAGAAGGGATTTATTCTGTCCGTTGAACTATAACCTCTTATTTGTAAAATACCATTCGATATATTTTTTATTTTTAGATCTTTTTAATCTTTTTTCTTCTTTTTTTGCCTTGTTTCTATTTTCAAAAAATCTATATCCAACTTATTCTTCCAGTATAATGTTTTGTTTTATAATTGTGCTCCTTAATTCTTCTCTCTAAATCATTAGTTAATCCAATATAAAACTTTTTCTTTTCAGTATTTGTTAAATAGTATACGAACATATTAACTGTCATCTACCCCGACTCAGTCGGGGTTATTCTATCCGTTGAACTATGGGCTCATTTCTCGTCGAGTCCCGAGTTTTTACTCAGGACTAACTGACAGTAATCCTCACTCCGCATCGGAAACTGTCAGTTGAGCCTGGACGCAGATTTGAACTGCGGACCTGCTGTTTATCCCAGTACTATTTAGCTTTTTGCCAATCTTGAGCCTGCTGTCAGATTTGAACTGACGACCTGCTGTTTACAAAACAG
>Ga0209211_10005844_pt1 | contig 18142 bp, 19 predicted proteins | sample RifGroA2_FD_183992 | JGI IMG/M metagenome (GOLD analysis project Ga0209211, IMG submission 183992) | Groundwater microbial communities from Rifle, Colorado, USA - Groundwater A2 (SPAdes) (version 2) | ecosystem: Environmental > Aquatic > Deep subsurface > Groundwater | place: Rifle, Colorado... | reverse complement strand
GCGGAATACTAAAAACAGTAAAGTTTCCGGCAAAATTCAACCCTAAAAAAAGCAGGATAGGAATGTATGAAAAACAAAAATTACTATTCAAAAACCTTTTTAAACCAGTCGTAAAATCAGTCGGTAAATATTTTAAAAAAGGCGGTGTTTTGGATGTCGGCTGTTCTTCAGGTCTCCTTCTGGGCTTATTGCGTAAAAAAGGATATGAAATCAGGGGAATTGAGCCGGATAAAACAGCTTACCAGTCAGCCAAAAAAACATTCGGTAAAAGGATATTCCACGGAACGCTGGCTGAATATTTGAAAACCAGGGCAAAGCGCAAGTTTGACATCATCATTTATAACCATGTATTGGAACACATCAGCGATATAAACACCGAAATCCAACTGGTCAGGAAAATATTAAAACACAAGGGATTATTGGTTATAGGTGTCCCTAATACCGACAATATAATATTCAAACTCAGAAAAAAATATTGGGAACCCTTGATGCCTCTTGAACACATTTGGCATTTTTCCAGTCATTATCTGACCGGATTTCTTAAACGTCAAGGTTTTACAATAAAAAAAGTCTATTACGACAATGACAAAAGAAGTGATTATCCTTTAGTGAAAAGAGTATATTTTATTCTTCTCTCTTTTATAAACACCATGTTACAAACCGGTGAGTCTGCGCTTATAATCAGTCAATATAATCCTTCAACCGATAAATAATTTTTAATACCGATTATTTATCTTCTTAATAATAAACGGACTACGCCGAAAATAACCAATAAGAAAGGCAGCAGTAAAATATTGATATATTTAAAAATATCTTTCATGGCATCGGGAATTTCGGGTAAAGGATAAAAAGATACTTGTCTCTGGCGGATTCCTGACAATGCCCCTCCTGAAGCAAAATCATTAGCAACATTCAAAACCAATCCCAGATTATCCGATGTCCTTGTCAAATAACGATTCAATACAAATCTGGAAGACGGAAAAACCATGATGGCTCCTCCTCCTTTTTTTTCGGAATAGGCGGAAATTAAATATTCTTTTAGATCTTTTTCCGCTGGTTGCGGTATATTTTGCGGATCCAAAACATAGCCATCTTTTTGTTCCCATGATTTTTTGGTTGTCTTAACCAATTCTTTGATGGTCAAATCTTTGGATTTCTGAATCGTCAGAGACGATGCCCAAGGATAAGTCAGTTGGTTGACGTTTGAAAAAAAGGATATTTTTTGGTCGTAATTATTTGTTTTCAGCCAAAACGGGTACGGTGCCATAAAAGTAACCAGATCACCACCAAAGTTAACCAGCTCTGAGCTGGTGGACAAAAGAAGATTTGAGTTCAATCTAATTCCATATTCGCTTAATAGCGGAAAAAGATTGTGTTTTGAAGGCTGTGTTGTTAGGTTGTCCAATACCCATACACCATCGATAAAAAAGATGGCTTTACCTTTGTTGTCCAGGTATTTTTTGAGAATTGCCATTTCCTGCTCGTTATATTCTTTTTTGTTATTGTCTAATACCAAAATGGTCTCATATGACGCATCTATCTCCTTTGAAATATCAATAGCATCAACGGTAAACTGCTGGCGAAAAATCTGCTTTAAAAGCGACAGTTCGTCTTCTCTCGGATTAGGAGTTTCTTCGTAACCTAAAACACCTATTTTAGCCAATTCTTTTTTAGTCAACTTATAAATGGAAGCGGTCAAATTATATTCCAGGCTTTCAACATCGGTTACCTGCGGCAGTACCTCCTTGCTGCCACCATAGCTAATGATAATGCCAAAGTAAGAGGCGGTTACCGCATATTTATCTCTCTCAAGCTGTGAAAATTGCAGTTCAGGTAGACCTGATTCTTTAGCTTCTTCCAGAGATTTTTGGTTTTTTTTTGGATCGAGAACGGAAATGGCCAGCTTATTCTTGTTTTCCCTTTTATATTCATTTAAAAGATCTACTACCTCATTTTTCAAAGGCAGTAATCTGCCGGGTAAATCCGACGACGCATAGAATTTTATCGCTACAACATCATCAAGATTTTTGACAATCTTTTTCGTAGATGATGATAATGAATAAGCTTTTCCATAGGACAGATCCATCCTGAGCGAAACCGGCATCAATATCAGGTTGGAAACAATAAAAACAACCACAGCCAGTACTATAACCGCCTGGATTTTCAAAGATTTCAACTTTAATAAGCTAATCAGATTTATGTTTCTTATTCTTTCCATAATCAATCCCTTTTTTCCAACTGAACGATTGTTAACAAAATAAAAATGCCAAAAAGACTAATAAAATAGAATACCGATCTGATATCAATTACTCCTTTTATAAAATTCTGTAAATGGTACATCGGTGTAAAATAAATCAATATATCGAGAATATCTTTGGGTATTATGCCTGCCATAAAATCCGTTCCCAGCACCAGGAAAACAAAAAGAGCCAGGACTGAAAACAAAAATGCCACGACCTGGTTTTTCGTTTGTGCTGAAAAAAACAGCGCTATGCTGATAAAAGAAACAGCTAAAAGCAAACTGCCGAAATAACCGGCCAGAATTTCAGGAAAATATAGTTTTGTCAAAATTGCCAATGAAACAGGAAGACTCAAAGTCAAGAGAAAACCTGTAGCAATCAGCGTAGTTAATGCCAATACTTTAGCCAGTATTATTTGCGTCTCGGAAACAGGCAAAGTTAATAAAACTTCTACAGTGTTGGTTCTTTTTTCTTCTGATAACATCCTCATTGTCAGTGCCGGAATAAAAACAAGCAATAACCATGGCAGGACACCGAAAAAAGGCCTCATTGAAGCAGAACCGACAATAAATATATCCTTAACAAACAGGAAATTAGCAAACACCCCAAACAGAACAAGAATAATATAACCAATAGGGTTATTCAGATAATATTGAATTTCTTTTTTATAAAGTGTAAACATGAATAAATGATTAAATTACAATATTGTCATTAGTTTTTATAAGTCTTTTAAATAATTTTTCCACTGCACCTTTACCTTTTGGTTTTACTCCGTCATATATTATTTCTCCCCGATTAAGTATGATTAATCTGGTTGCGACATCTTCTACCTCAGACAGAATATGAGTTGAAAAAAGAACTGTTTTGTCTTTTGATGTTTTGATAATCAGTTCTTTGATTCTATCCTGTTCTATCGGATCAAGACCAGAGGTCGGTTCATCCAAGACAAGCATCGGCGGTTCGGACAAATAAGCTGCAGCCAACCCAACCCTTTGTCTAAACCCACGCGATAACTCTTCAATTCTGGATGAAACAACTTCGCTCAATCCAACCTGTTGTATAACTTGCTGAAGATTATTGGCATTTTTCACTTCGGAAATAAATTTCAGATATTCCTGCACTTTTATATCCTGATATAACGGATTATTTTCCGGAAGATAACCTATCTTCCTCAATACCTTTATCCTGTCTTCGGTAGGATCTAAGTTATCAATTAAAATTTCACCATATGTCGGAGTCAAATAACCCAACAAAAGCCTCATTGTAGTAGTTTTTCCGGCTCCGTTCGGTCCCAGGAAACCAATGATTTCACCTTCTTTTGCATTAAAATTCAGGTTTTTAACAGCTGTAACACCTTTGAATTTTTTAGTAACGTTAACTACGGAAATCATAGGTTAATTAGTTTATCAAAAAAAAGCATTCAATACCATACCTGCTGGTTTGGTTTTTTGTTTTATTTCTTTTTCAGCCAAAATGTCATATGAGATAACAGAACCATCAACAGTATAAAAATAGAATTCCCCACCGAAATCCACGTAGTAATTTTCTGTTCTCGGCAGATCGGTAAATTTATTGCCGTCTTCGGTTTTCCACAAATTACTTAAAATCGTATTGCTGCGTAACCAGGTAATTTTATTAAGCCCTGATGTGTCTGTCTTAAAAAGCCTTTTATTACCGGAATCAATAGTCAATAAATACAGATTATTTTCTTTTTGATATAAAATTCTGTTACCTTCCGGTGAAGCGGAATAGAGAGTATTTTCGTTATCCAAGGAAAGCAATTCCTGTTCTTTTCCACCAGAGTAATCGGTCGGGTAAACACGATACAATTTTGTGGAATTTATTGTATTATCCTTGAATACCGAAATCGCCATAAAAATAAACTTGCTGTTGGCATCCCACATTAAAGGTCCGGTAATATATGAAGGCAAAATGGAATCGTCAGAACGATGATTGGTCAACTGAATGGCTGTTTTTTCGCTTAGTTGATAAAGATATAATCCTTCATAGACATAAGCCAAGTATCTGCCATCCGGTGAAAATGCCATATTCTCTTTATACTTTAGTGATTGCTTCCTATTTATCCGTTCGCACTTATCTCTTACCAAGTCATAAATGACTATTTCTCCTTCATTGAAAACTTTCCTTTTTGATAATATCTCAACTTTCCAATTTGGGTTATCAATCATCTGTGAATTCGTAGGGATCAGGAATGATAACAAGGTTCCATCAGGCGACCGGCTGAAAAAACCTTCATAAAACCCAATGGGAAGAATCTCTTGTCCGTCGCACTTTAAAGTATGTTTTATACCGACAGATCCATCCGGGTTAACCGTTTTAAAAACCAAATTATCATATATAAGAATTCTTTTTGACCAATCCAGTTGTTTTCTGTTGATATAATCGGCCGGAGTCGGAGTCAATTGTCTTATGAGATCGTCAAGAGTTATTGAGAATAAAACCTCCTGGGATTTTCCGATTATCTGGATAATTGAACCTATTACTTTTATTTTTTCAAAGGATTTGGTTATTTCAGATAAATCTATGATAACTTTGTATTTTTCCAAATCGGTAAATATCTTTCTGTTTATATCAAAATTTTCCGGATACTTTTGGAACAATAACGGAATATTATAATAAATAAACTTATTATTGGTTAAAATACCCAGGTTATCTTTTTGAAGATAGAGCATATCTGTCGGCAACTCATCAAATACTTCCAATAATGCCTCAATATTGTTGTCTAAAGAATAAATATAGATACTAATTTTCCCCTCATTTGACGGATAATAATAGCCGGCAAATTTCCCGGAAGATGAAATAAAAGTCTTGAGAGGTTTATTACACGATTCATATTTTTGTAAAGAAACTTTTTTTTCCGAAGTGGCAACAGTTATCTGGCAATTGATACTGAATACGACCGACTTTATCACCTCTGAGGCTAAAGCGTTTTTTGCGGTTTTTCTTGTCGGAAGCGGTTCATCTGTCGGAATAGGTGTTGGAGAAACTACTTGCTGCCGGGAAAGGTATTTATTCCGATTTATGGTTATTCCTAAGACGGTGAAAGAAGTTATTAAAAAAAACATGGAAAGTAAAATAATGAAGAACAATTTCCTGTTCTTTTCGTCAATCAGAAATACCTGTAAATTATCTAACGCCTCCCCGAGTTTATTATCTATCATTAACAATAATGATATACAACTTTATGCAGTTTTTCACGAAGCATTATTATAATATCTGCTACTTATTTATCTCGGCAAATCTTTTTTCTACCACAACCCAATCAACATTCTGGAAAAAAGCATCGATATAATTACCGCGCATAGTTCCGTAATCGATAAAATAAGCATGCTCATATGTATCTAGAGCAAGAATTGGTTTCGCTTCCCAAACCAGATAGGTATTTTGCGAATCTCCCAGATAATTGATTAGTCTGTTCTCGCGGAAATTCCAGGCTGTCCAGACCCATCCGCGGCTAGCAGTTCCCAGGGCTTTAGTGTATTTTTTGAAAAATTCGAAAGAACCGAAATCTTTTTTTATCTGTGTCATCAAGTCTCCGGCCGGTTCCGCCCTTTTACCTCCGAGGTGGCCAAAATAAATTTCATGATTAACAATTCCTCCCCAGGCAAAAGACAATTCAGTGTGCAGCTCACGAATCTCTGAATATACTTGATTAGCCTTAGCAAAATCCTCTTCTTTCAGATTGGAGATCCTTTCGTTAATCTCGTTGTATTTATTGACATAACCTTGATAGAGCTTTAGATGCTCTTCAACCGTTTTTTTGGAAATTCCTTCCATACTGTAAATAGTGCTGTTAAAAGTACTGGCTGTAATTTTCATAAATATATATTAAACTTTTAAAAAGTCGGAAACCCGAAAAGCCAAAAGGCAATAACCGTATGCAAAAAGACCGAGATGACAAAACCCCACCAATACCAACAATGATGCCGGTAATACTTTTTAAACCATGATTTTTGCAAAAGCTGCAAGTATATTTTTGTACCGACAAAACAGCGGCAGGAAAATAAAACCAAGACAAGAAAAACAAGGTTTGCGATCCCTAGAATAAAGAGAGTATTGATTGAAATTATTCTCATGCTTTATTCTACAATAAGCGATCCTTTCATACTACGGTGTCCTTCTCCGCAAAATACCGAACAAAAAAATGTAAATGTACCTTTTTTATCAGCTGTGAATTCTATTATTTCTTCCTTATTCGGAGCCAGATTAACCTTGATGTCAAAGTCGGGAAGAGAAAAACCGTGTTCGACATCAATGCTCTTAACCTTTAGCCTGACTTTATCTCCTTGTTTGACCGTTATGGTCGGCGGGTCAAATTCAAACTTTTTCGCGGTCATGGAAAACTCCTTTACCGGAGCCAATGCTTGTTCCATAACTGTTGGCGACGTGTTTTGCGACAGGGTTTGATTATTAACTCCAGGCTGTATTTGTTGAGTGTTCAGATAAAATCCCGCGCCTATGATAATTGATATCACGACAATAAGAATACCCAAAGACGAACCTTTCATATAACTATCACTAAATTTGTAATAATTACTATTGTAAGAGTTATTTTTGTTTTTGTCAAGGGGTTTACATTTATATTATTTTGAAGGATAAAGAAGGTCTTTTCTTTTTTTCAATGTTTCTTTATACGCCATCCGCAACCTCCATTTATCTATTTCCTTATGATTGCCTGAAAGCAATACCTTGGGAACTTTTATTCCCATAAATTTTTCTGGCCTGGTGTATTGCGGATATTCCAGCAACTGTACCAGCTTTATTCCTTTTTCCCTCAATGCTTTTAGATATTTATCTTCACCGACGGCTTGAATTAAATTGTCGAGTTTAACCTTAAAGAAACTTTCTATTACCGTGGCCGGTTCTTTTTTTAATACTCCCGGCAATAATCTGACTATTGAATCTACTATAGCTGCGGCCGCAATTTCGCCTCCGGTCATAATAAAATCACCTATCGATACTTCTTCATCAATATGATTCATAACCCTCTGGTCTACCCCTTCATAGTGTCCGGCAATTATTATTAAATGTTTTAGTTTAGAATACCTAACCGCTGTTTGTTGATCAAACTGTTTTCCTTTTGGAGATGTCAAAATTTTTTGAACTTTCAACTTTGAACTTTCAACTTTGAACTTTGATAATGCGCTATATATTATATCTATACGCATTATCATTCCTGCTCCTCCTCCATACGGCCTGTCATCAACTGATTTATATTTATCTACCGCAAAATCGCGTAGGTTGATTATTTCTATTTCCACCAATTTTTTTTCTTGAGCTTTTTTAACAATGCTTTCGTTAAAAAAACCCTTTATCATATTGGGAAAAAGAGTTACAACGGAAATCTTCATAATTATTTTGCAGACAATAAAATAAAACCAGCCATCATTAATACCGCACCGAAAATTATCCTAATTGAAACTATTTCCTTCAAAAAGAAATAGCTTAAAACCAATGTGAACAATGGTAAACTCAATGTCACGGTAGCAGCCGCAAAAGTATTATGGCTTATTTGGATGCCCTTGGCATAAACCATCTGAGCCAAATACCATGAAGTAAACCCATAAATTACCATAATTACTATTTCCTGAGAAGTGACTTTTTGTTTAATCAGAAACAAGCTGGGTAAATAAAATATAGCACTGACAACTGATGCAACCGCCATAACAAAAAAAGCATTGTGATTGCTGAAAAATTTACGAATGATGATAAATTCTGTTGCCCAGAGAAACTGCGCTATAATAATATAGATCAATCCGATCATATTTAAATCATTATACCAACCAATGATTGATAAAACTATTCTCAAACTCATTAGACTTTACCAACAAACATCTTTTTTCCATAATTTTATTTTCAAGTCGTTGTTTATGTCCGACCAAGTCTGCCGGTTTAATCCAACGTGTTCGGTATATACATATCAGGCGGTTAAAAAATACGGATCTGTCCGCGGGTTATTTTTAGGACTTAAAAGAATTCTTCGCTGCCACCCATGGAATAAAGGAGGATTTGATCCGTTAAGATAAACAAGTACATTGATACTTGAAATCTAATAATTTGTATACTAAAATACTTTTAGCACTTGTATTAAGTATTTGCTAATAACCTATGCAAATGGCTTATGAACCACCAACCAATCAGGGAGATCCGTTGGATAAATATACACTCAATCTGACAAAACTTGCCAAAAGCGGTAAGCTTGATCCGGTTATAGGTCGTGATGAAGAAATCCGCCGGGTAATCCAGATATTATCCAGACGAACAAAAAATAACCCTGTACTTTTGGGAGATCCTGGTGTTGGTAAAACTGCGATAGTTGAAGGTCTGGCGCAAAGAATAGTTGACGGAGATATACCTGATATTTTGAAAAATAAACAGGTTTTAGTTTTAGATTTGGCCGGAATTTTGGCCGGCGCCGCTTTCCGGGGAGAATTTGAGCAACGCATGAAAAAAGTGCTTGAAGCGATAAAAAAAAGTGAAGGAAAATATATTTTATTCATTGATGAACTACATACGATTGTCGGTGCCGGCGGTGCTGAAGGAGCAGTAGATGCATCCAACATGCTGAAACCGGCGTTGGCCCGCGGACTACTACATGCAATCGGAGCCACTACTGTCAATGAATATCGCCAATTCATCGAAAAAGATGCCGCACTGGAAAGAAGATTCCAACCTATATATGTCGAAGAACCTGCCTTTGAAGACTCGATTGCTATTTTGCGCGGAATAAAAGAAAAATATGAAGTCCATCACGGAATTAAAATATCAGATGATGCTTTAATCGCGGCAGTCAATCTTTCTGTACGCTATATCATTGAACGTTACCTGCCGGATAAAGCAATTGACTTGATCGACGAGGCGGCAGCCGCAGTAAAGATCGAGGTTGAATCCATGCCGACAGAGCTGGATCAGATAAAAAGGAGAGTCATTCAATTGGATATTGAACTGGCTGCCTTAAAGAAAGAAAAAGGATTGGATGTCAGAAAAAAAGCCTTGGAAGAAGAACGGAAAGAACTGCAAAAAAAATTCTCCAATAAGGAAAATAAATGGCAGGAACAGAAAAATATTGTCAAAGAACTGCAAAAATACAGAGTGGAACTGGATAAATTACGCGGAGAGCTTGATAAGGCGGAAAGAGAGGTGCTTTTAGATAAAGCAGCTGAATTAAAATACGGGAAAATTCCTGGAATAGAGAAACAACTGAAAGAAATAGAATTAAAATGGAAAACTATTCCGGCTGAAGATAAGTTACTAAAAGAAGAAGTTACCGATGAAGATATTGCCAGGGTGGTTGCCAGATGGACAAGGATCCCGGTAACAAGGCTTTTGTCTGCCGAGTCGGATAAGCTAACCCATTTGGAAAATGAAATGAAATCAAGAGTTGTCGGACAAGATCATGCGCTTAAAAAAATTGCCAATGCAGTCAGAAGGTCACGGTCCGGTCTTTCCGAGGAAAATAAACCAATTGGTTCATTCTTGTTTTTGGGTCCGACCGGAGTCGGTAAAACCGAAACCGCCAAAGCGCTCGCCTATTCCCTTTTCAACGATGAAAAAGCGATTACCAGAATTGATATGAGCGAATACCAGGAGCCGCATACAATCGCCAGATTAATCGGTGCCCCTCCGGGTTATGTGGGATATGAGGAAGGCGGGCAACTGACTGAAGCCGTCCGAAGAAAACCATATTCAGTTATTCTTTTTGACGAGATTGAAAAAGCCCATCAGCAAATCTTCAATGCGTTTTTGCAGATTATGGATGAGGGACGGTTGACCGACGGCAGAGGAAGAACTGTTAATTTTAAAAACACTATTATCATCCTTACATCAAATTTAGGCAGTGAGTTTTACCGCAAGTCAGAAACAAACTTCTCTATTTTGCAGGAAAAGATTATGGATCTAGTAAAAAAGTATTTTAAACCGGAATTTGTCAACCGGCTTGACTCAATTATTGTTTTCAATGCTTTGAATGCTGAAATGGTCAAGAAAATAGTTGATATCCAGCTTAAGGATGTAGAACAAAGATTAAAAAAACAGGATTTAAGCTTTACTGTGACAGAAGCTATGAAAAAAAACCTGGCTGTAGTCGGCTTTGACAAAGTATACGGAGCCAGGCCTCTAAGAAGAATAATTGATGAATTGATAGTTGACGAAATTGCCTTGCAGCTTATAGAAGGAATAATTAAACCGGCAGATAAGATTATCGTGGATTACAAACAAAACAAAATAAACCTCTCTGTCAAAAAACCGAACTGAAAAATCTTTTATAATTAACGAGTGAAAAAGATTATTGTTTTATTATTGCTTTTCTTGGTATTCATCATCGGTTTTCTTCCGGTCAGGGATCCTGATTTCGGCTGGCATTACAGATGCGGAGAGCAATTTTTAACTACCGGTCAACTTTGCCTTTCCAACAATTTTTCTTATTTCCTTCCTGATTACAAATCTTTTTATACCGGACATTTGTATGATATTTTGTTAGCTTTGGCATATAATCAAGGAGGGTTTCAGTTAATCAGTATAATCGCGGCAGCAATCCTTGCTTTATCTGCTTATTTATTTTTAAAGTTAGTAAATGAAAACAACATCATTGGTATTTTTGGTTTTTTTATTACCTTTTTCCTTTCTAATAATGTTTTTTACTTGGGCTTAAGACCGCAGATTCTATCGTATTTATTGTTCCTGCTGGTGCTTTTGATTTTGAAAAGACAAAACAAGAAAGAATTTTTTATGATACCGGCGCTGTTTATCTTCTGTACTAATTTCCATATTGGTTTTTTTATAGGATTAGTTCCTCTTTTCTTTTATGTTTTACATAAAAGAAACCTGTCTTCAGCAGTTGTTTTTTTGTTGTCGCTTTTCAGTACATTAATCAATCCTTTCGGTATTCTGGTTTATAAGGAAATCTTCAATCATGCTTTATCTCCCTTGAACTTAATGATTGCCGAGTGGGTAAGGCCGGTTTTCTGGCAAATGATTTTGATTATTTGTCTGGGATTGTCGGCTTTGATTAAAATACTCGTAACCAAGCCCTTATCCTTGTTTGGTTTATTACTAGTATTGTTTTTCAGCTTGCTTGGCTTACTGGCACAAAGGAATTTTCCTTACTTTTATGCAGTATTTTTTTATATTATTCTCCGTGATGTTAAATTTAACTTAAATCATCTACATTCCCTGGCTGCTCCCCTATTGGCAGGTATTATAATTTTTGTCGCGATCATCGGCCTTCCAAAAACCATTGAATCAAACACTTCCTGGCAAACACATTGCGATTACGGAGCCGGTGTTTCCTCATATCCATGTCAGGCAATACAAAAATATCCCCAATTATCAGGCAACGTATTTGCCAATTACGAATGGGGTGGTTTTTTGATCTGGAAGAAACCTGGTATAAAAGTGTTTGTTGATGGACGGATGCCTGCCTGGAAAGATGAAAACGACAACAGTCCCTATCAAGTTTATTTGGAAATAATGCAAGCCAAAAATAACTGGAATGAAAAGCTTAAAATAATAAAGACAGATTACCTGTTAATTGCCGGCGGAACATTTTTAGATTTGAAACTGCAGAAAGACCCAAAAAAATATGGATGGGTAGAAAAATACAGGGATAATATTAGCGTGATTTACATAAAATCACATTAAACTTTTACGGATTTTTTCCGCAATAGATTTCATTTCCCCTGAAGTCATTATTTTTACTGCGCTTAATCTGATTCCGTCGTAATGGTCATCATTATTAAACCTGGGAATAATGCGGATATGGGCATGCGGAACTTCGTATCCCAAAGTCAAAAAATTAATGGAATGCGATCCGACAGCTCTTTGCATTGCCAATCCTATTTGTTTTGCTATTTCCCAATATTGACCGAAATTCGGCACATCATATACCCAGCGGTAATGTTTTTTGGGAATAAGTAGCGTATTACCGGGATTTAAAGGTTGATGGTCTAAAAATCCCAAAACGTCATTATCTTCATAGACTTTATAAAACGGAAGCTCACCTTTGATTATTTTGCAGAAAACACAATTTTCCATATTAGTATATTTTATTTACTTTAATAATATACAATTAGTTGTAACAACCAAACATCAAAACTTGACAATAAATCAATTATAAATTATAGTGTATGATAGTATATGATCATTTACTAATTGCACTATTAAGATATATGAAAAATTCCCAGGTGCCTTTAGATGTCCCCTCTTCTTCCCGCTCCGAATACATTAAAAATTACTCTCTAGCAACCCACGACAGCGGCCGTCTGATGCTGTTTGCCGGTGACCAAAAGATTGAACACCTTAATAAAGATTTTTATGGTGATAGGATCTCTTCTGATGATAATGATCCTGTTCATCTTTTTAATATTGCCTGCAAAGCAAAGATTGGAGTATTCGCTACCCAACTAGGACTAATTGCCCAATACGGAGGAGATTTCTCCGATGTTCCCTATTTGGTTAAGCTGAATTCAAAAACCAATTTGGTTAAAAAAGACCAACAGGACCCGCGAAGTCCACTTTTGATTCCGGTTGGAAAAGTAATGGAGTTTAAAAAAAACAGTGGTCTGAATATTTTAGGCGTTGGTTTCACTATCTATCTGGGAAGCGAATATGAAGGTGAAATGATGCATGATGCCATGAAAATAGTTTATGAAGCTCATCTAAACGGATTAATTTCTGTTTTATGGATTTATCCGCGGGGAAAAGCAGTTGAGGATGAAAAAAATCCTAATTTGATTGCTGGAGCAGCAGGAGTGGCTGCGTGTTTAGGCGCTGATTTTGTCAAAGTCAATCCTCCCAAACAGGAAGGCGTCAATTCAGCAGAATTATTAAAACAGGCAGTGGCTGCTGCCGGTAAAACCAAAGTCGTCTGTGCCGGAGGATCCAGCACTGATGCTGAAAAGTTTCTTAAAGGATTGCATGACCAAATACATATTGGAGGCGCATCCGGTAATGCCACTGGACGCAATATCCATCAAAAACCGTTGGATGAAGCCGTCCGGTTCACCAATGCCATTTATGCCATAACCGTCGAAAATAAAACCGTTGAGCAAGCAATGAAAATATACAAAAATTAAATTATGTTCGAAAAAGTCACCACCTTAACCGAATTCATCATCGGTGAAGAACGTAAATTCAAAAACGCCACCGGCAACTTCACCCTTCTTCTTACGCATATTGAAAATGCCGTGAAAATCATCGCCAGTCATATAAAGCGAAGCGGGCTTGTTGATATTTTGGGGCAAACCGGTGAAAAAAACGTCTACAACGAAGATGTGCAAAAACTTGACAAATTCAGCAATGATTTGTTGATCGATATACTTTCCAACTCGGGGCAAGTGGCAAATCTTGCTTCCGAAGAATTGGAAAAACCAATATCGGTAGACAAAAAAGGCAAATATAATGTTTTTTTCGATCCCTTGGACGGCTCTTCAAATATCGATTCCAATATCAATATAGGCACGATATTCTCCGTTTATCATAATGACGGTAATCTGTTGCAGCCTGGAAAACGACAAGTGGCGTCCGGCTATATTATTTACGGCTCAAGCGTCATGTTCGTATATACTTATGGAAATGGAGTTAATGGTTTTACGCTGGATCCCTCAATTGGCAGTTTTTTACTCTCCTATCCCGATATAAAAACACCGGAAGCAAAAAACATATACTCGATAAACGAAGGTAATTATGGTATGTTTGAACCCTCTATGCAAAAATATCTTATTGCTTTAAAAAAAGAGGAGAAACCGTATAAAGCCCGTTATGTTGGATCAATGGTGGCTGATGTTCACCGGACATTATTAAAGGGCGGTATATTTATCTATCCGAAAGATAATAAACATCCTGACGGCAAATTGAGATTGATGTTTGAAGTAAATCCGTTGTCATTTATCATGCAACAGGCAGGAGGCACAGCAATCAGCAACGGCCGAAATCCTCTTGGCATATTGCCTGACAAACTGGAACAAAGGGTTCCTATTGTCATGGGCAGCAAAAAAGAAATAGATAAATATTTACAATTCGCAAAAGATTGAAAGCATAAACAAAAATGGTTATATTGTTATATGGCTATATAATTTTAAAACAATATAACAATTTAACAGTATAGCAATATAATTATATGAAAAGAATAAAAATAGGCTTAAATGGTTTTGGAAGAATTGGCCGGGCGTTTACCCGTATTGCCTTGAAACGCGATTCATTTGATATAGCGTTAATCAATACCAGGAAAACCGCCAATGACATGATGGCTTATCTTCTCCAAAATGATTCTGTTTACCATCGTTTTGACAAAGAGGTTAAAGCTGATGCAGACGGGATAAGCATTAATGGAAAAAAAATAAATACTAATTTGGGGACAACACCTGAAGAAATTCCTTGGGAAAAATACGAAGTTGATGTAGTAATAGATGCGACAGGTGCTTTTAATAAAAAAGCTTATCTGCAAAAACATATTAAAGGCAGTGTTAAAAAGGTAATATTAACTGCACCCTCAAAAGATGAGGATACTCCTCATGTTGTACTGGGAGTCAATGACGATAAAATCGACTGGCAAAATGAAACCGTCATTTCAAATGCTTCATGCACCACCAACTGCGCTTCGCCAATGTTCAAAGTCTTGGATGATAATTTCAAAATAATAACCGGCTTTTTGACAACCACCCATGCCGTAACAGCCACCCAAAGTATCCTTGACGAATCAGGTAAATCAGTGGAACGATCAAGAGCGGCATTCCAGAACATAATCCCTTCGTCGTCCGGCGCAGCCAAAGCAGTAGTCAAAACATTGCCCCAGCTTAAAGGCAAAATCGAAGTCAGCGCAATCAGAGTGCCGGTGCCAATTGTTTCGCTATCGGATATATCGGTCGTTGTGGAAAAACAAACCACAGCCGATGAAGTAAACGCAGTCTTTAAAAAAGCGGCAGATGAAGCAATGAAAGGAATTTTAGGTTATGCTACCGACATCCTGGTTTCATCCGATTATATCGGCTCCCCATTTTCCTGCATATTTGATGCCAATTACACAAAAGTAATCAACGGGAATACCATAAAAGTTTTCGGTTGGTATGACAATGAATGGGGATACAGTGCACGGCTTGTCGATTTGATTGAAAAAATAATCCAAGTCATGTGAATCTGAAATTATAAATTTGAAATTTAATAATTGTGCCGAAAATAACCTACATTGACGAAACCGATATTGCTAACAAGAGAGTGATTATTAGAGTAGATTTTGACGTATCGTTAAATCCCAATTTTACGATTGCCGACGATGCGCGCATTAGACAAAACCTCCCCACCTTAAAACATCTTTTAAATAATAAGAACCTGTTGATTTGCGTTGCCAAACTAAACCGTCCGAAAAGCCACGATCCAAAACATTCATTAAAAGTAGTTGTGGAAAAACTAAAAGAATATTTACCGGACTATAAAATTACCCTGATTGACGATTTCTTGACTGTTGATGATAAAATTTTCAATAATCAAACAGAAAAAGAAATATTGGTTTTGGAAAATATCCGTTTTTATCCAGAAGAAAAGAAAAATGATCTGGAATTTGCCAAAAAATTGGCTTCTTTAGCCGATGTCTATGTCAATGATTGTTTCGCGATGGCGCATCGGGTCGAGTCTTCCGTTGTCGGTATCACATCATTTTTGCCATCTTATGGCGGTCTGCTTTTAAAAAAGGAAATCGAAACTATTTCAAAAGTAATACAGAATCCCCAAAAACCGTTGGTTGCAATAATTGGAGGCGCGAAAATCGATACCAAAATAAGCATCATCAGCAAGCTTACTGAAATTGCAGATTATGTACTGATAGGAGGAGGATTGGCAAATACTTTCTTATGCGCTCACGGTTATGAAATCGGACAGAGTTATTGCGAGTATGAAAAAGTAGCTAAAGCCAGGCAACTTCTTTTCCTGGCAGCACAAAAACACACTGCGATCATATTGCCTTCGGATGTTGTTGTTGGCGATAAGGATAATAGTGAAAACGGCGGAGAAGTCTTAAAAATTGACAACATACCACAGGGAGCCTGCATACTGGATATAGGCACTGAAACAAAAGCAAAATTCGGATCAATTATCACAAAAGCAAAAACGATCATCTGGAACGGACCGGTCGGATATTTTGAGAACCCTGCTTTCAGACGGGGTACGGATTTTATCTATTACGCCATAACTGAAAACAATGAAGCTGTATCAATTGTCGGCGGCGGTGATACCCTGGCTGCAATTTCCAAAAAAGAATACCTGGATAAAATTACTCATATATCAACAGGCGGCGGAGCTATGCTGGAATTCATTGAAAAAGGCTCCCTACCTGGCATCGAAGCACTAATGAAATAGTGTGGAATAAAAACAAAATTATTTTTTTAGGTCTTTCTTCAGCAGATCATAAATATTCTTTTTCACATCATCAATATCCATTCCCCATTCTTTTGCTATTTTCTTCAGATCCTCTTCTGTTAAAGAGGCTCCTCCTTTTGATATAATTCCCTTTCCCATGTCATCGAACGGATCCTCACATCCGCAGTTGTAACACATGTCAGAAAATTTTGATAAATTAATAATTTTTACTCTTACTTATATAGTATAAGTTATGTTATAATTATTTTCAAACCAATATGTCATCTACTTATCAAAGCCATTTAATAAAAAAAGTACAACTCACTTATGACACTTATGCTTTTTACTTCGAAAGACCAAAGGAATATAGTTTTCTACCCGGCCAATTCCTTCGTCTTGTGCTGAATATCCCTAAATTTTTTTCCATTGCTTCTTCACCGACCGAAAAAGACCATCTAATGATTGTGTCCAGAATAAGGGAAAGCGAATTCAAAAAAACTCTTCTCAATCTTACCGCACAAAACGCAATAACTTTAGGAGGACCTTTCGGTAATTTTATCTACAAACCGGAAGAACATATCCAACATGTCTTTTTGGCTGGAGGAATCGGAATAACACCTTTCCTAAGCATGATACATTACGCAATAGACAACAAAATTAACATACCTATTACTCTTTTCACTTCTTTCAGCACCACTGAAAACGTAATATTTGAAAATGAACTGCTTGAGATAGCGCAGAAAAATACGTGGTTTAAATTAGTTCAAACCATTACCCGCCCCGACGAATCGCAAAAACCATGGCCGGGACATAAAGGTAGAATAAGCAGTGTGCTCATTTTCCGGCATCTGGAATATCTCCCTGCTTCTCTTTTTTATATTTCCGGACCGCCAGTCATGGTTGATGACTTGGGAAAAATAGTCAAGTCCATGGGAGTGGATGATAGCATGATAAGAATGGAAAAATTTACGGGGTACTAGTTGATGACTTCAATCACTTTATCCGCCGGGCCGGGAGAAGAAACAGTGACTATCTCTTTTGTAGTTTCAATTGAAGGCAGGTCAGATATCCCGATGATTTTGTCCTTATCAATCCAATAAAGCTTTAGATTTACATACGTGTTTTTGTTCCAGAAAGTCCGCGCTTGCCTTTCGGGAAAAACAAAAACCATTCCGTCAAAATTAACCGGTTCCCGATAATTCATTAGTCCTTTTTCCCATTCCGCCGGAGTATCTGCTACAAGTAAGTTTAATTTCTTGCCCTCTAAATTATAGATAATCGTATCGGAAACGTATTTTTTTTGCTTATTAACAAAAAAGAATATCGCAAAAAAAGAAATAAAAAACAACGCTAAAATAATAATACGTTTAGGTAATTTATTTACCATATAATGAAGTTTAGCAATTAACTAATTATCACTTCAATCATTTTTCTGTTCGATGTCTGACCTGAAATGATTGAAACCGATGACCTAGAAACTTTAAAATATTCGGCTAGGTTTTTTATTACGGCTTTGTTTGCTCTTCCTTTTTCCG
>Ga0209211_10005843_pt1 | contig 18144 bp, 17 predicted proteins | sample RifGroA2_FD_183992 | JGI IMG/M metagenome (GOLD analysis project Ga0209211, IMG submission 183992) | Groundwater microbial communities from Rifle, Colorado, USA - Groundwater A2 (SPAdes) (version 2) | ecosystem: Environmental > Aquatic > Deep subsurface > Groundwater | place: Rifle, Colorado... | reverse complement strand
GAACGAGTAAAGGGATTAACTTCCCGCTTTTGGAGCGGCCTATGTTCTATCAGCTAGTTGGTGGGGTAATGGCCTACCAAGGCTACGACGGATAGCTGGAGTGAGAGCTTGACCAGCCACAATGGCACTGAGATACGGGCCATACACCTACGGGTGGCAGCAACCGGGAATAGTCGGCAATGGACGAAAGTCTGACCGCGCGACGCCGCGTGAGGGATGAAGTCTTTCGGGATGTAAACCTCTTTTACCAGGGAAAAGCAAGGATGGTACCTGGTGAATAAGCATCTACTAACTACGTGCCAGCAGTCGCGGTAATACGTAGGATGCAAGCGTTATCCGAATTTACTGGGCGTAAAGGGTCGCGTAGGCGTCCCATCGCATCTTGTTTTAAAGACCGGGGCTTAACCCCGGAATTGGGCAAGAGATGGATGGGATTGAAGGTTGGTGGGGTTTCCGGAACTTGCGGTGTAGCAGTGAAATGCGTTGATATCGCAAGGAACACCAAGAGCGAAGGCAGGAAACCAACCAACTCTTGACGCTGAGGCACGAAAGCTAAGGGAGCGAAGCAGATTAGAGACCTGCGTAGTCTTAGCTGTAAACGCATGGGTGCTAGATGGTCCAGCCTAGCTGGACTGTCGTAAGTTAACACGTTAAGCACCTCGCCTGGGGAGTACGATCGCAAGATTAAAACTCAAAGGAATTGGCGGGGACCCGCACAACCGGTGGAGCATGTGGTTCAATTCGAGACGAAGCGAAGGACCTCACCAAGGTTTGACATGTTATCGTGTATCCCGCTAGAAATAGTGAGAAATCCGCAAGGATGATAACACAGCTGCTGCATGGCTGTCGTCAGCTCGTACCGTGAGGTGTTCCCTTAAGTGGGATAACGAGCGCAACCCCTGTCATTTGTTAAATGTTCAAATGAGACGGTCCCGACGTACGTTGGGAAGGAAGGTGGGGAAGACGTCAAGTCAGCACGGCGCTTATACCTTGGGCAACACACATCCTACAATGGCGAAAAACAATGAGATGCAAGCCGGCGACGGCAAGCAAACCTCTGAAATTTCGTCTCAGTTGGGATTGGAGTCTGCAACTCGACTCCATGAACGCGGAATCGGTAGTAATCGCGGATCAGCAGGCCGCGGTGAATACGTTCTCGGGTCTTGCACACACCGCCCGTCAAGCCAACAAAGTCGGGGGCGCCCAAAATCCCGCCTCGGCGGGACTAAGGCGAACTCGGTGATGGGGACTAAGTCGTAACAAGGTATCCCTACTGGAAGGTGGGGATGGATCACCTCCTTTCTAAAATTTTTCAGGAAGTTATTTCTGAAATTTCTTTCTCATTTTAAATATTGGAAAATTTTTGGAGAAAGTATCATACTCTTAAAATTTTCCTACCACTATCTGAATATCAAGGCAAAAAACACTCCGGAAGGAGTGTTTTTTTTGTTTCTCACTGGGTGGGCTTATTTACCAATTTGCCCAATTCATGTCATTCTGTTATATACTGGTTTTATGTCAGAGCTTCTCTTCTTGCCGGATATGCAGGATCTGATTTTATTAAGGGGATGTATAAAATAAGCTTAGCAAAGTTTTAAGTAAATGTATTCTTGAGAGTCACTTTTATTTATTCCTTTCTATCAGTCTGAAGTGATAAAATAAACGTATGTATACACCTAACAAATCAATTATTGATAATGACAAAATTAAGCTCTTTACCGAGTTAAAAAACATTCTCAATGACCAGCCAAGCAACTTTGACGTTGCCACCGGATATTTTAATGTTGGAGGCTTCGAGTTAGTCGCCCAAGAAATAAAAAATGTCAAAAAATTCAGATTATTACTTGGAAAGTCACCAAGTGTTGATGATAAGTTGGTACCGGATTTATTCGAGCCAGTGGCGTTTTATAAGACCAATCTTAAAGAAGACCTCGAAAACGAAGAATTTACCTCTAAAAAGTCTCAGGCGGTTAAAAACCTTATAGCTTTCCTTGAAAAGCAGGATATTGAAGTTAAACTACTGGAAAAGCCCTTTCTTCATGGCAAGGCTTATATTTTTAATGATCTGGCTATTATTGGCTCTAGCAACTTCACCTATTCGGGACTTGCCGGCAATACAGAATTAAACGCAGTGCTCATTGATCCCCACCCTGTTTATCTTAAAAAAGAATGGTTTGATAAGTTTTGGGAGCAAGCCCGCGATTTTAAACAAGAGCTTATTGAAATCCTAAAAAGCTCAAAGCTAGGTACAAGAGAATACTCGCCTTACGAAGTTTATATTAAAGCGCTCTATGAACTTCAAAAGAAAGAGCTGGAACCTACGGAAACCCCTAGAAACGAGCATTTACCCGAAAGCGTAGTAGACTTAGCAACATTTCAAGAAGACGCGGTTAATCGAGTTTACTCATCACTCACTAACTATAACGGCGTATTAGTTGCTGATTCTGTCGGTCTTGGTAAAACATGGATTGCAAAAAAAGTCATTGAGGACTTTGGTTTTTATAGAAGGCGTAAGTTCTTAGTTATATGTCCAGCTTCACTTCACCGAATGTGGCAAGCAGAGCTTAAAGACTTGGGTGTTTCAGAAAATATCATCCATCAAGAGTATTTAGGAGGAGAAGGCTTGGACTTTGAAGACTTAGAGAAGCGCCATCAAATAAAGTTTGCCGATATCTCCCTCATTGTAATTGACGAGTCTCACAACTTCAGAAATCCCATATCTAACCGCTATGAAAATCTTTTTTCACTTATAGAAAAAATTCGCTCATTCGGTAAAACCCCAAAGGTAATTTTAATGACTGCAACTCCAATGAATAACACTATTTGGGACTTTTATTTTCAACTTATGCTTATTGGTCAAAATAATAAGAGGATGTTTATTAAGCAAGGAATTTTTGACTTGCAAAAAGAGTTTAGCAAAGCCCAGAAAGGAAATACCAACCACATTAATGATGTTTTGCAGTCAATCTCCATTCGTAGAACACGCCAGTATATTAGAGAAAACTACAAAGACGCAAAATTCAAGACAGAAACTGGTGAATATAAAAAGATTGAATTTCCGGATAGAATACTAGAAGCAATACACTATTCTCTAGATAAAGCCTATGACGGACTTTATGCTGAAATTTCAAGGAAAATAGAAGCCGATTTAACCCTTGCTTACTACAAACTCTCCGAGTACAAAGTAGCCGAGAAAAAAGATTTAGTGGAAGTCCACAGAGGCCAAGCACTGGCCGGAATCTTTCAAACTGTTCTTCTAAAAAGACTGGAGAGTTCAGTCGAGGCATTTCGCAAAAGCGTTAAAAGCCACAAAGAGTTCTTAGGTGAATTTAAAAATGTTGTCCAAAAAGGAAAAATCTTACGCAAAAAGTTCTTCCTAAAATATATAAACAGCTTGGATGAATCAATCGAGGATATAGACGGCTTGGGAGACTTTGGTAATAGCTTGGAAGATATAGACCTTAAAGACTACAACAAAGAAAAGATGTTTGCTGACATTGACCAAGATATCAAGGTTTTTTCAACTATTTATGAGGACATAAAAAATATAGATGAAAGCCAAGACGCAAAACTTATTAAATTTAAGGAACATTTAATCAAAAATCTCAAGAACGAAAAAGCTGTTATCTTCTCCTACTACTCCGATACTGTTAAGTACGTAGCTCAAGCATTAGATAAAGATGAAGATTTTAAGAAAAAGTACGGCAAGAAAATAGCTTTCGTTACAGGCGCTAACTCATCAAGCGAGCGTCAGAATATTATTGAAGATTTCTTAAACGGCAAGACAAATGTTGTTATTTCAACCGATATCCTCTCCGAAGGCCAAAACCTGCAACAGGCAAAAACAGTTACCAATTACGATTTGCACTGGAATCCGGTGAGAATGATTCAAAGAGCGGGAAGAATTGACCGTATTGGTACCCCTTTCAAAGAAATTATTATCTATAATTTTTACCCCGAAGATGAGTTGGAATCGCTCCTTGACTTAGTAGAAACCTTACAGAAAAAAATTATGATGATTAACGATACCATTGGTCTTGACGCCTCTGTTCTAGGTGAGCAAATTAACCCTAAAGTGTTTGGTATTATCCGAGACTTAAAGAGCGAGGAAGAAGAAACGAAAGATAAAACAATGGAACTTTTGGAAGCCGAGCAATTCGGAGGCGGAGAACTTTTCTTCCAGCCCTTAAAAAACTTTGGGTTAGATAAACTCCCCGCGTTTGCCGATGGCTTACCTCATGGAATACAAAGTGGACTAAAGAAGGGTTATAGAGGCATTTTCTTTTATTTCCAGTATGCAGAGGAGTATCACTTCTGGTACCTGTACGATTTAATTGACAAAGAGTTTAAGACCAACAAAACAGAAATTTTAGACTTTATAGCCTGCAAGCAAGATGAACGGCGTGTTGTCCCCGAAGATTACGATGTGTATTCGGCTCACGATGAAGTAAAAAATCGTATTGCAGAGCTTTTTAATGAAACAAGGTTTGAGGTTGAAATGCGTACCCCCTCCGGTAAGAAAGAAAAGTTTTTAATTGATATGCGGGATGAACTAGAACATATAAAAACAGAGGTTTTGTTTGAAGAAGATCAAAAAGAAAGAACAAAAATAGAAGAAATTGTTACTAAGATAAACGAGGTCAACTTTACTAAAAAACGTTTGCAGTATTTAAGGCGTTCTTGGCAGGCTTACAAAAAATCACATCAGAACTGGCGCAAACTGGTTGCAGAGCTTGGTGACTTTTTGTCAGATAAAGTCGAAACGCCGACAGAAGTTATTGAAGAATTTAACGATAAAAAATTAAAGCTTATTTGCGTTGACTATATATCTTAAGTATGCAACCTAAACGCTACAGACTTTATATTGACGAATCTGGAGATCATACTTATAGTAATTCTGACGATTCGGAAAAAAGATACCTTGGTTTAACAGGATGTATCTTTGAGCTTGGATACTACCATAATGAATTTCAACCTTCATTTGAAGAGTTCAAGCGGAAACACTTCGCCTATGACCCGGATGATACAGTAATTCTTCATCGTAAGGAGCTTATAAATAAACAAGGACACTTCTCGCAGCTTATTGATAAAGATAAAGAAATAAATTTTAATGAGAGCTTACTAAGCATTATTAGGGATTCAAAATATACTGTTGTAACTGTGGTTATTGATAAAAATGCTCACAAAAAGCGTTATGGTGAAATTGCTTTTCATCCTTATCATTATTGTTTAGTTGCTCTTTTAGAAAGGTTCTGTGGATTCTTACACATCTATAATATGGTAGGTGATGTTCTTGCGGAAAGTAGAGGTGGGCAAGAGGACATGCAACTCAAAGAAGCTTATAGGAGAGCTTATGAGAGTGGTACTAACTTACGTGATGCCTCATATTTCCAGCAAGTACTAACCTCCATGGAGATTAAATTAAAACCTAAACTGGCAAACGTTTCAGGTTTGCAGCTTGCTGATCTTCTAGCTTATCCCTGTAAACAAGATATTCTACTCATAAACAGACGGATAGAGAAATATTATGGAAAATTTGGTAAAAAAATAATGGAGATTGTTCAAAAGAAATATAATTTCAGATCAATGACCGGACAGGTGGAGGGATACGGTAAGGTGTTCTTGGGGTAAATAAAAAAGCCCCTTGCGGGACTTTCTTACGCTGATCCTTACGGACCATCCACCTCCAGTATTACTGGATTAAGAATAGTATAGTATATCTCTATATAAATATCAACTATGAATAAAAAGATAGATTTAGATGAATTTATACCGACAATGGATACATCGGAGAAGGTGTATCAGCTTTTTGAGTCTTTAGGTTATAAAGTTCTTGGCTCTCATCTCAAAACTAACCCATCTGTTTATAACTTGCCGGTCAAAGAAGCCGCATTGGTTGAGAAGATTTATGCAGTCTCAAATTATGACCGCCGTTTTCAGATTCTTTTATTTAAACTCAAAGAAGAAAACAAGGAAGCGATCCGCACTATACCGGAGAAAATCTTACGCGAGGTAGACTTCCCTTTCATTATTTTTACTCCTGATTTTAAAACTTACACTTTTACTCTTGTTGAAAAAGTCCGTGAGGGACCCGGAGAGTTCAAGCGTAAACTCACAAAACTTGTCGTAGACAGTGTTCAACCCTACCATACAGACAAGGAAATTTTGGAAAGTCTTGCTCTGTCTAGTGAAGTAAAAAACCCTGTTGAAGTTTATAAATTATTTCAAAATGCTTTTAGTGTAGAAAAAGTTACCAAGAAGTTCTTTACCGAATATCGAGAAGTTTTTGAAAGATTAGTAAGAGAAGTTACCAGACAGAATAAGCACTTAAAGTTTACACTTTTTTCCAGAGAGGGTTCTGTAGAAAACTTTGTCAAAATACTGTTAGGCCGTTTGATGTTTCTCTACTTTATACAAAAGAGGGGCTGGCTTAATTGTTACGATGGGTGGGGTAGCGGAGATAAAAAGTTCCTCTATAACAAGTTTCAAGAAGCCAAGAAAGATATTAAGGATTATCTCGAACCACTCTTTTTTGATACTCTCAACAATCCTCGCCGCGATAAGCCAGACCAAGCAACGCAGTTTGGTGGTAGAATTCCGTTTCTTAACGGAGGTCTTTTTGAACCAGAATATGATTATCAAGACGTAAGAAATCACATACTTTTAGAAAACTCAACATTCGATGATGTTTTCTCGGTTTTTGAAAAATACAACTTTACTGTTAAAGAGGATGAGCCGTTAGAAAAAGAGGTTGCCATTGATCCTGAAATGTTGGGTAAGGTTTTTGAAAATCTCTTGGAAGAAAACTTGCGCAAAGGCAAAGGCACATACTACACCCCGCGAGAAATAGTCCACTATATGTGCCATGAAAGCCTTATAAATTATTTAGCGTCGGAAGTTGGCATAGAACGAGAGGAAATACGCAATTTCTTGGATCGCGAGCAATCTTTAGAAAAGAAAGAAACTCTTAGTCCTCTTATCAAAGGAAAGGCCAAAGAATTAGACGAAAAATTATCAGATATTAAGGTTTTAGACCCTGCCTGCGGTTCTGGCGCTTTCTTGGTTGGTATGCTCCACGAAGTTATTAACGCACGCCTAAGCCTTAATCGTGAGCTTGGGCGTAGTTTCTCCGAGTACGAGCTTAAAAAAGCAACAATTCAGAATAATATTTACGGCGTAGATATAGACCCCGGAGCTTCTGAAATTGCCAAACTTCGTTTGTGGCTCACTCTAGTTGTTGACCACAATCTTTCAGAAATAGAACCACTGCCAAATCTTGATTACAAAATTATGGTGGGTAATTCCCTGCTTGATGAATTTATGGGAGTTAAACTATTTAATTTTGAGAAAGCAAGACAGAGGACAAACGGCAAAAAGATACTTAAACTTTTTGAGGATGATGTACAACAAGTTTCTATGTTTGAAGATGATAATAAGGCTAATATCTTAAAAGCCTTGCAACAACTTCACTCTTTATATTTCAAAGAGTCTGACCCTCAAAAGAAAAAGCAAATTAAAACTCAAATAGATAAAATTGAGTTTGACCTTATAGAAGTAACTGTTAAAGATGAGGTTGGAAAGTTGGAATCGCAAACAAAACAAATCGCAGATAAGTTTTTGTATGCTGGTGTAGGAATTCCGGCGGGAGAAGCCGAGAGAATTTCAAAGCTATCATCTCAACAAGCGCAGATTTTAGAAACTTTTAGTGAGATAAAGAAAAGTAATGTTAAACCATTTTTCTTGTTCCAACTTCACTTCTCCGATGTATTCGAAAAGAAAGGCGGGTTTGATGTTGTTATAGCAAATCCTCCGTATGGCATAGTGTTTGATGAAATTCTTAAATCAGCCTATTCACGACTGTATAACTCCTTTAGAAGAAATAACGATATTTATATAGCTTTTTATGAAAGGGGCGTACAGCTTCTAAAAAATAAAGGCATTTTAACGTATATATCACCCAATACCTTCATGAATGGTGATTATTTTAAAAGGTTTCGTAAAATAATAATTGAAAACACAACTATTAACGAAATTGTTGATTTCAAAAATGTCAGAGTCTTTGATGATCCTACAGTGTTCGTTTGTATCTTTAGTGCCTCTAAAAATACAAGTATGGTCTACCCCTATACTTTTCAAATCAAGATTATTAAAGCATCATTAAATGACTTTGAAAAACAGGATATTGGAGTGACGATCCCTTCTGAAGATAAATTTAAGTCCCCCAATCCGTTATTGACCAAGATTTTGAATGAAGATGGAATGGAGATAGTAGATAATCTTTTTTATGTTAAGGATGTCGGTTTTAACTACTGGACAATAGGTCGCGGAAAAACTCGAGGGAATAACTCCATTGGAGACAGGGTTTTCTATGAAGGATCAAGGCGCGATAAAGACGATACGCCATTTCTCAAAGGAAGTGACCTGCACAAATATTATATTTCAACAACTAGCAATTATCTAAAGCACGATTACAAGAAATATTTAAATCCAAATAAGGACATCTTTAGATTTTCTGAGAATTTCTTAAAAACAAGCCCTAAAATAATTTATCGTCAGACATCAAGTAAACTAATTGCTGCGCTGGATAAAGATTCAGCATATCTTGACAAAACAGTACACTTAATAGTTCCGAAGAATTCTGGCAAAGAATTAGACCTAAAATACATTTTAAGTTTATTAAATTCAAATCTATTTCAGTATTTTTATAATTATATCTCTCAAGAAAATGCAGGTAGGGCATTCTCTCAAGTAAAGACAACATATATCAAACAACTTCCGGTTAAAAAAATATCCCCTGCAGCACAGGAACTTTTTATAACTCTTGTTGATAAAATCTTGATGAGCACAATGTCAAAAGACTACCTATCAGAAACGTCTAATCAAGCTCAGGCACAAGTCACGAAGTATCAAAATCAAATAGATCAATTAGTTTATAAACTCTACGGCCTCTCGCCTGAAGAAATTGCAATTGTAGAAGGAAAGAATGAATAATTCGAAAAACGCAAAACCAAAATCTGAGGTAAAGAGATTTAGTCTTACTCCTAACTCTACAAATCTTATACTCCTTACATCTGAAAAAGGTCATGAAATTGGCGAGCAGTTCACGATGAATTTATTGGGAATACCTCAACAAGCAATGGATATTCCGGCAAAACAAAAAGAAGAAATATTCCTTATATCTATAGAGATATTTAAGAAACTTAGTAAATTGGCGAATGCTGTAGATAAATACGCTAAAGAAGAAACAAAACTGATTGAAGAATTCAAGGAGAAATTACAAAAGGATGGACGAAGAATCGCTCATCAGTCAGATGTTTTAGAGGCTGCAATTGAAGAAGTGCTGGGTCAGGCAAAATCCACATTGGATGTAGCCGTAAAAATGTTTGAACCTCTATTAGGAATCAAATTACATACCTATGGAGAAAATGGCGACAAATTGATCAAAGCGTTGAAAAACAACACTCCATCAGAGGATAAAAACAATATGGCCACCATTATTCAAATTGTTGAACTTTTCAAACCATATTCAGAGTCTATTATTGGATTAAGAACAACCACCCAGCACTATAAAAATATCCAAATGACTCCTTTAATAGCAGTAGTTGATGAGAAATACGCGATTAACATCTCTGTCCCAAAAATGTCTCAACAACAAACAGCTAGAGAATTTTCCGAAATCGTATATCACAATATTTTCGTGTTTATACGAGATTTAATGATATTCTCATTTGCTGCGAAGTTTTACAGTGGTATAATCCCCGTCGTAATTGAAGAAAAAGGCGATAGAATCAAAAAAATAGGAGTGACAATTTCTCCTGATGCATTAAAGTAGAGAAAAGCTGATATGAACGTTAAAAACTTTATCTTAAACATATTAAGGATTTTAGTATGGCCTAGCGTTACATTGATATTAGGATTGAGGATTATAGATTTGCTTTTTGTAACTAGATTCCAAATTTTCAGTAGTCTTTCATTTATCAATGCAGATGCTTTAATTGCTATAGGGACATTAGCTACAGCTGTTGTTGCTATTCTAGCCTTATCTCTAACTTATAAAACCGGTGTCTTTGATAAAACACCTGTAGTTCAGGCAATGGGGACGTTTGTAATTTCGACTAAAGAAAAGACAAATAAGTTACGAGATGAAACTATAGAAAAGGGTTCTGTTCATACTTTGCAGTTAATAAATATTGGTAAGGGTATGGCAATAAATGTGATACCTTCGATAAAAGAGGACGTTAGAGGTTATTTTTTAGAGTCTATCAATCCGCATTCATACGTACTTCCCCCTAATAAAGGAACAAGAGAGTTAGGTGAAATACTAAGAATACACGGCCAAAGGTTTGTTGCTGATGATGAGTACGAGCTTGATTTTGAAAATGATCGGAAGATAACATATTTTTATATACATTTTGAAGATTACGAAGATAAACAGTGCTTGACGAAAGTCAAAATAGAGAAGGTAGAACAAGCAGACGGTGAATTAGCAGATTTATTAAAAACTCCGGGAATTGAAGTATGGAAAGTGATTGACAATATCAAAGATACAAAATGCTAACAAAATGAATACCCGTGAATTCCTACTAATATTAAGACATAGATTGTTACAGCCTTTAGAATTAGGGTTACTATTATTCTCATTCGTTCTTACCGTTCTTTTATTTTGGTTACTAGATACCATATCGCAGTTAAAACCACTTGATTTATTATTTGTACCTTATTTCCCTTTATCTACCACAATACTTAAGTTTATAACTTGGCTTGTTATATTTCACTTAGTGAAGAAAGGGGTAAATAAGGTTGAAGAATTTAGATGCAGAGGAAAAAGCTATGCTTTTAATAACAAAAATTGGGAAAGGGAGTGGATTTTTAACGGACAATCTTATGCTCTTCCCGATCCTAGCAGAATAGTAATTTATTCTTCGAGAGCGGGTTGCTTGCTAGAAAAATATGTTTGGAAAGATTTTGTCATGAGTTTTGAGATGAAGTTTCTAGAAAACTCTCCTCAGAAAAACATGGGTATAATTTTTAGAGCTAAAGATTTAGAAAATTACTTTATGTTAGAGATCTTTTTGAGAGATAATGAAAATAAAATTTATGTTAAACCTCATGTTCGAAGCCAAGGAGCTTGGGAGTTTATACAAGAAACGTTTGTAGGTAACTTTGACCTACTGCAATTTCAAAAAGTTAAATTACGAGTGGATAATGTAAGGGCATATTTTTATATTTCTGGGAATAAAGTATTTGAGTGGTATTTACCGACACACTTAGATATAAACCACATAGAAGCAGGGGTGCAGGGAACTTCAGATGAAACAACCAGTAGGGGCATTATACCTAGGATTGATTTTAGAAATCGATATGGAATGATCGGATTTAGAGCTTATCCAGGACAAGGGGCCGAATGTAAAAAACTAAATATTAAAAGTATTAAGAACCATTTTGATAGATGATTTACTAAGAAAATGAAAATTGATGATTTACAAGAAGTAGGAGCTAGAGAGGAACTTAGAAAAATTTTATCTAAGGAACCTCAAGAGCTAACTGATTATGAAAGTAAATTTCTTAGGGCAAGAAGAAGTTATTTATCAAAGGAGCAAAAGTTTAAGTATAGTGGTGTTTTATATTTTTCAAGACCTGCTTTATATCACGAGGTAAAAACTACTCTTCAATTTCTATCAAAATTTACCAAGGAAATTATTTTCGGCGTAATTGTCGCCTTAGTAGTACTTTGGATAATAAAATTTTCTGGCTGGCAACCATAAATAGTTAAAATATAATGAAAAAACTGCTAGTTAGCAGTTATTAAAAAGTAGTACAGTAATATTGAAATGATTAAATTATCGGGGTCTAAATTAGAATTATTAGCGGACAGGGGTTTTATGCGGAAAAGGGTATTGTAATTGTGGAGGAAAGGTTATGAAGAATAAACGGATTATTGTTAGGGGAATAGAAATTACATTAATTTCTGAACAAAATAGCGACTACATATCATTGACCGATATGTTAAAAGCTAAAGACGGAGACTTTTTTATATCAGATTGGCTAAGAAATAGAAATACTGTGGAATTTCTTGGTATTTGGGAGAGTGTTCACAATCCTAATTTTAATTATGGCGAATTTGCCGCAATTAAAAGTCAGGCAGGACTAAATAGCTACAAATTAAGTGTTAAAGAATGGGTGGAAAAGACCAATGCTATTGGACTTAAGGCTACAGCTGGCCGGTATGGCGGAACATACGCCCACAAAGATATTGCATTTGAATTTGGGATGTGGATTAGCCCTGAAATTAAAATTTATTTAATTAAAGAATTCCAGCGTTTAAAAAATGAAGAAGCTGAGCGGTTGAAATCGGATTGGGATGTAAAGCGTACATTGCTTAATGAAATTGCCATCATCCAAATTAAATCCCTTGTGGAAAACTCCTCAATTAAGAAGTTGGAAGAAGGGAAGATACGATTAAATTATCGCGATCGAAAATAGAATTATTATTTGAATGTCCCTGTTATTTTTGTTACCTATGAAAAAGAATAGTTTACAAATGGATAAAAATCAAATTATTATCTACGAATCAGATGACGGCAAGGCGCGGGTAGAAGTGCGTTTTGAAAATGAAAATGTATGGTTGACTCAAGCGCAGATGGCAGAATTATTTGATCGCGACCAATCGGTCATTTCAAAACATATTAAAAACGTATTAGATGAAAAAGAACTAGATAAAAAAAGCAATATGCAAAATTTGCATACTGCAATTTCAGATAAACCTGTAGTTTTATATAGTCTTGATGTAATTATCTCCGTTGGGTATCGTGTCAAGTCTTTGCGCGGCACACAATTTCGTATCTGGGCAACAGAAAGGCTTAAGGAATACATCATCAAAGGGTTTACTATGGATGACGTTCGTCTTAAACAGGGAGGGTATAAGTCCAGATACTTTGAGGAAATTCTGCAGCGTATTCGCGACATTCGTAGTAGTGAGCGAATGTTATACCAAAAAGTGACAGATATTTATGCAACCGCGATTGACTATCGAAGAAACGCGAAGGAAACTGACATATTCTTCAAAACCGTGCAGAATAAGATGCACTATGCCGTAACCGGTACAACAGCAGCCGAAATCATAGCGCAGCGTGTTGATAAAAATAAAAAGAATCTTGGTCTAACAAACTTTTCAGGCTACAATCCGATTAAAAACGACATTTATATCGCAAAAAATTATCTTTATGAAAAAGAGCTGCAAATGCTTAACCGTATTGTCGATGCGTATCTTTCTTTTGCCGAAATTCAGGCAATAAGTGAAAAAGCAATGACAATGAAGGAGTGGATAAAAAAACTAGACGAATATCTTATGCTTATGGGTAAAGGCATATTGAAAAATGCAGGCAAGGTAAGTATGGCAGAAGCACAGGAAAAGGCCGATGAAGAGTTTGTGGAATATAAAAAAGTACAGGACAAAAACTACATTTCTGACTTTGACCGCCTGGCAAAAAAGCTACTAAAGAAAGTTAAAAAATGAAACACGATTGGATTGTTGGAGTATTTTGTTTATTTTTATGTGAGCCTCCTGTCAGAATCGGACTGACATCTGCGGTTTACGATACCGTCGCTCTGCCACTGAGCTAAGGAGGCTGTCTGATTAACTATTTTATCAAAGAAGACTGAGAAGAGGAAGCGGAATTTAAAAAGTGCCCCAATATTTTCGAAATTTTGATTCCTGTCAGAAATTTTGTAGAATTGTAGTCATATGTCGGAAAATAAAATTGCCATTTTTCAGGGGAAAAGAATTAGAAGACATTGGGACGATAAAAAAGAATTGTGGTTTTTCTCTGTAGTAGATGTTATATCAGTGCTTACTTATAGCAAAAATCCAAGAAAATACTGGAATAAATTAGCCGAGAGACTTAGAAAAGAAGGTAGTAAGTCGGTGACAAAGTGTCACCAACTCAAAATGCAAGCGGCTGACGGAAAATATTATCTTACAGATGCAGCAGACACAGAAGTCATGTTACGCATTATCCAAAGTATTCCTTCACCAAATGCTGAACCGTTTAAACTGTGGTTAGCCCAGGTGGGTTATGAGCGGCTCGAAGAAACTGCTGATCCGGAATTGGCTATAAACAGGGCGTTAAAAACATATTTGCAAAAGGGTTATAGCCGGGAATGGATAAATCAACGTTTGAAAAGTATTGAAATTCGTAAAGCACTAACAGATGAATGGGAAAAACGAGGCGCTAAAGAAGGATTAGAATTTGCTATTTTAACCAATGAAATTACCAGAGCTTGGACAGGATTAACGACACGACAATACAAAAATCTCAAAGGTTTGAAAAAAGAAAACCTGAGAGATAATATGACGAATTTGGAATTAGTTTTAAACATGCTTGCAGAGACTGCTACAACAGAGATATCACAGAAAAAATAACCTAAAAACTTTCCGGAAAACAAAAAGGTCGCCAGAGAAGGAGGAAATGTGGCTGGTCATGCCAGAAAAGAGATTGAATTAAAAACAGGTAGAAAGGTAATTACACCGAAAAACGCCAAGAAATTAAAAATTGATGGTGACACATAGAATTACATATTTATCTTGAAACTTTGAAATCTTAGGAATTAATTAAAGTTTGTTCAGCACAGAAGAGAGGTCTTCATTCATTTGTTTCTTCAGTAAGTCTAGATCGGAAAATTTAATTGGTGGTCGGATAAAATTAGTGATTTGGAATACAACTTCCTGTCCGTAGATTTCTTTGTCAAAATCCAGAATATATATTTCCAGAGCGTTTTTCGTTTCTCCCTGTATAAATTTCGGTCCGTAGTAGAGTAGGCCTTTATAAATTTTACCTTCAATTTTTACTTTTGAAGCGTATACACCCGGGTTAAACCCTGCCATTACTTCGGGATTATCCAAATTGATAGTCGGGAAGCCGAGTTTTCTTCCGAGCTGGGCGCCTTTTATTACTTTTCCTTTGAGCCAATTATTTTTGGTATCTGGTGACATTTTTGATTGATATTAATAACATTGCAACTCCTATGATTTGAGTAACTGAAAGAGTTTGTTTAAACATCAAATAATCTATAAATATCGCAGATGCGGGCCATGTCAGTTCACAGATGGTGCTGACCCGGGCAGGGGTTTTTCTGAGGCCGAAATAATAAATTATAAGCGCTACCATTCCTGTAGAGAAGGTAATTGTGAGTAAAGTCAGCCACTGGGAGGGAGCAATTTGTGTGAGGAACTTTTGCTGCCCCTGACCAAAAACAAACAGTAAAGCAAATACCGGGGCAATCATAAATCTCAGGGAAGTTGCCGTCCAATAAGAAACCTTACTTAATACTACTTTGGAAAAAGATGTAGATATTGCCCACATAGCTCCGGCAGATAAAGCAAGTATTCCTGCGATTAATGTCCCATTGCCGGAAGTTAAATTCATGCGAAGATCCCGGAAGGTGATAAAGTAAGCAGCAATAATTCCCAATCCCGCCCATCTGGCGAAATCTTTCGATATTTTCTCTTTCAATATTATGTGTGCAGCAAGTATTGCCCAAAGAGGTTGGAGTTGTTGCAATAATACAACCACGGAAAATTGGATGTAATTGACCATTCCGAGAGCGGCTGTATAGAAAATTGTACCGAGTGCTCCGGAAAAAAGTGAAACCAGGATAATTGATGACCATTCCTTCTTTCCCATTTTTCGTACCTCACTTATTAATTTCAAAAATATCGGTAGAAGAATTATTGCACCGAGTAAATGTTCATAAAAAACTATTACAGCCGGTGGTAACGAATATAAACTTCTCCTGAGGACTCCGTCAAAGCTCCAAAGAAGTGCAGCAAGGATGATAAAAGGCGGGCCGAAACTAACAATTTTCTTAATATAATTCATTAAATACTCCTTATTAAACAACAAATCCCCCATTCGGGGGGAAATATATAACTAAACGTCAACAAAGACGCTTATCTATCTTTCTTCTATCCCGACTGTAACGGTCGGCTCATGAATTACACATGATCGTGCTCTGATATAATCTCGGCTCGTAGGCTTTGGTTAATACCATTTACTACCGATTGGAAATTACATCCAACCCCGAAAGATATGAATATTATACAAGTAAATGATCTAATTAAAAATAGGACGAAATAGAATTTTATTTTTCATCGAAATACCATAGTCTTTTCATTCTTAATATGAATCTTTAACAAGTCTTTGTTATACTCCACTTGTATGACTGTAATGCTTATTTTCACCGAAGGGACGATATTGAAGCATAAGGGGATAATTGAAGATTACAATTCTTATATCCCAGTAGGAAATGCAGTTGGGAAAATAAAAATCTGGAAAGATCAGGGAGCGGAAATATATTATCTGACTTCCAGAAGAGAAAAACAGGAAATCGAAGACATCAGAGAAGTTTTGAAGAAATATAATTTTCCTGATTTTCATAACTTATATTTCAGAAAAGAAGGAGAAGAATATCATGAAGTTGCGGAAAAGTTATTGCCAAATGTCATTGTGGAAGATGATTGCGCAAGTATTGGAGGAGAAGGAGAAATGGTATATCCTCATATCAGGGAAGATATTAAGTCAAAAATTAAATCTATTGTGGTGAGAGAATTTTGTGGGATAGATCATTTACCGGATAAAATTTAAAGGTTTCGATAGGACACTATATATGTTTTCTTGGCAAGTTTTAATAACAATCAATATCTTCCTCTTTTCTTTTGCTGTTCTTCTTCGTAGAGTTATACTTCAGAAATATAAGATCAGTCCTATCGCTTATGCAATTTTTTATCAACTCCTGATAGCCTTAGCGACTATAATTATCGGAATATTATTTTCTGATCTTCGATTTCCAAATTTAGTGCCTCTGGCTCCAAATATATTACTCCTGGGTATATTTTATGGTTTAGCTAACGTATTTATATTTAAATCCCTTAAAGAGACTGACGCGTCAAGTTTCACAATAATTTTTGCGACACGTACATTTTTCTCAATAGCAGCCTCATCTGTGCTTTTGGGGGAATTTCTTGTGGGGAAACAATATTTGGGCGTAATATTTGTTTTTATTGGTGTGTTTTTGGTAAACTTCAAATCTTCAGTTGTGAGAGTCGATAAAGGAAAACTTTATGCATTTTTGGCTGCCGTTTGTTTCGGATTAGGTACTGTCAACGACAGATTTCTTCTTAAGTACTTTACTCCGATAACTTATATGATCGTAAGTTTTCTAGCCGCGCCTTTCGTAATATCTCTTATTTATCCTAAAGAGTTAAAACATTTCAAATTATTCCTAAAAAAGGAAATATTTATGCGAATTGCATTATTATCACTTTTCCACGGTCTGGCAGTTCTGGCATTCTTCGGAGCAACGAAATATACAACAAACATTTCTCAAGTAGCGTCGATTTCCCTATCAGGAGTGATCGTGACAGTGATTCTGGATGCTATCTTCCTGAAAGAGCGGGATCATTTGCAAAGAAAAATAATAGCATCGGTATCCAGTTTCATCGGTTTGTTACTCTTGACGTAAAAAAAGTTAGAATTATTAATAATAAATTCCAGTAGTTAAGTAAGGTATTGACAGATTGTACAATATGTTGTACTATATTTTATATGACTAATCCGATTCCAATTTCAGAAGTAAGGGCAAACCTGCAGGATCTGGTGAATAAAGTAAATGATAACCTCGACCGGGTCACTATTACTATAAACGGCAAGCCGAAAGCGGTATTGGTTAGTGAAGAAGAGCTGGAGTCTCTGGAAGAAACGGCAGAAATTCTGGCAATTCGCGGAGCCCGCGAAAGCATAAAAAGAGGAACAGGACAAATTAAAAAAGGTAAATATACTCCTCTTGAAGATCTGAAATAGTATATGCAGATAGTCCTCTCAAATGATGCAGTTAAACAGTATAACCACCTTCCTCCTGGTGATAAAAAAAAGATTAAGAAAAAACTGAACACTCTAAATGAAAATCCCTATGCCGGTAAAAAGCTATCAGGTGAACTTTTCCTTTACCGATCACTCCGAGTTTGGCCTTATAGAATCATATATATAATCAATAAGAATGAAGAAATGATAGAAGTAAGCAGCATAGTACACCGACAGGGTGCGTATAAATGATACAGATACCTTGCGGTTGACATGTACGGCAAGA
>Ga0209211_10005840_pt1 | contig 18148 bp, 12 predicted proteins | sample RifGroA2_FD_183992 | JGI IMG/M metagenome (GOLD analysis project Ga0209211, IMG submission 183992) | Groundwater microbial communities from Rifle, Colorado, USA - Groundwater A2 (SPAdes) (version 2) | ecosystem: Environmental > Aquatic > Deep subsurface > Groundwater | place: Rifle, Colorado... | reverse complement strand
TCTGATTCATAATGTTCGAGTTTGAGGCATGCGAAGTTTTGAAAACCAAGGAGTTTACTGTAGTAAATGACTGTTTTCAAAACGAGCATAACGAAAAAATCGGACATTATGGACAGACACTAATTAACTTATTTGTTAAAATTAAAAGAAGTCTAAAAATACAACTTTTTTATTTGGTTTTCGTATCACTTTTATATTAAAAAGGTAATTTTTTGTCTTTGTTAAAAAGTCAATAGGAACATGATTGTTATAAAATTGCCTCATGAACGAGGTGAACCAACAGGATGATTTAGCAATATGTTTGTTATTTTACAATATAAAAAAGTGAACTGATATTTAATATGGGCAACCAAATAAATTAAAATTCGTCTTTAATTAAAAACCTAAAAATAATTTTATGAACACTTTACTTAAAAAATTTAATATCATTTTAATGATAGCAATCATAAATACTTCATTTATTTATGGTCAAAAGAAAGTAATTAATATTTCTTTTTCACAGGATGATTTCAAATCTATAACCAAAGACGGTTATACAAGGATTGCATTTAAAGGTTTTGATTATTACTATAAAGAAAACCTTGGTGCCCCTGCCTTACCTTATTATCTTATAAATTTATCGGTGCCTGATGGCGCCAGGTTTCTTAATATAGAATATAATTATGAAACTGAACTTTTTGCTGATAATATAACTATTCAGCCCACACAACATTTAATTCCTACAAACAAGCACGACACGCTACCCCCAAAAGTAGAGCCATTATCATCAATTTATGGATCACCTGTACCATTCCCTGAAAATATTACCCAATATACATCAACCCAATTAATGAGCCAATACAGGTTTTTCACTTTTGAAATATCACCTTTTATTTACTATCCACTCCAGAAAAAACTTTTTATTATCAAAAGTATCCAGATTAGTGTTATATACGATTTAACTGATTACAGAGATACTTATAGATGGGATAACGGAACATTTTATAACTTTTTAAAAGACCAGATAATAAATCCTTCTGATTTAAATTTAAGTAAATCCCCAAAAAATATTAATGATGTTGAATATCTTATTATTACTTCTTCTGCATTATCTTCATATTTTCAGCCATTAGCTAACTGGAAGACACAAAAAGGTGTACCGGCAGAAATTATCACAACAGAATTTATTTACGCTAATTATTCAGGGACAACCGAGCAACTGAAAATAAAAAATTGTATATCTGATTATTATCAAAATAAAGGTACTATTTGGGTTCTATTAGGAGGGGATAATACTGTTGTTCCTGACCAGGATGCTTATGGAAATGTTGAGGATTCTTATGTTGATAATACAATGCCAACAGATTTATTTTATGCTTGTTTTGATAATCAGTTTAACTGGAATGCTGATGGTGATGGAATATACGGTGAACTCACAGATAATATTGATATGGCTCCTGAAGTGTTTATTGCCCGTGCTCCTGTAAGAACAAGTGCACATACAACTGCATTTGTCAATAAGGTCTTAAACTATGAACAGAATCCTCCTGCTGCTGATTTTGAGAAAAAGATGGTTCTATCGGGTATTCTATTATTTGATTATGTGGGAAGTCAAAGTGATATTGACTATCAGGGAGAATTAATGTGGAATGGTAATATTGCAACATACTGGAATGGCACTCATTATCGTCTTTATGATACAAATACTGACTTTGGCGGCTCAACTTATGATGTTACAAATACACACGTTTCTGACCAAATTAATAACGGATATAACTTTTTCTTTATGGGTACCCACGGAGACCAACAACTATGGGCGATGGAAGATGGCTATTATTTTTCTTCTTCTGATGCAGATGCTTTAACAAATTCAAACGAACAAGGGATTATTGTTTCAATTTCATGTTTAACAAATGCTTTTGACGACAGTTATGCTCCGGCTGACCCCTGTTTGAGTGAAGCATTTATCAGAAATGCTAATGGCGGTGCGGTTGCCTATCATGCCAGTTCAAGATATGGCTGGGGAGATTATGACCCTACGATTTTTGGTCCTTCAATGCAATATTCCGCTTATTTTTATGAATACATGTTTTCAGGTCAACCAGCGGCTTATAAATACAAATTCGGCTCTGTCTCTGCACAAGGAAAGATTCAGTTTATTGGCAGTTCTATGGGATATACTGCAATGCGATGGCTGCAATTCGCTATAAATCCTATTGGCGACCCTGAAATGGATATCTTTACAGATGACCCGCAAACAATTACAGCCACTACCATTGATACCATTCCCTGTGGTGCAACATCTCTGGCAATAACAAGCGCAAGCCCTGCTGATGCTTTCGCCGCATTATATAATAATGGACATTTAGTTGCAACAACACAACTCTCTGGCGGCTCAGGCACACTTAATTTTAATCCTATCCCAAATTTCGGTGTTGATGCAATACTTACTCTTACAGAACATAACTTTACACCTTACATTATACAAATACCTATTTCTGATTCCTGCGATTTACCCCCTGTTGCTGACTTTGAAATTACAAATACAACCAACTGCTTTGGCACACAAGTTACAATAAACGATTTGTCTTACTTTAATCCAGTTACGTGGCAGTGGAGTTTTATACCAAATACGGTTACTTATGTAAATGGAACAAATCAAAATTCACCCGAGCCGGATGTGCAATTCAATTCATTAGGAACTTATTCTGTTAGTTTAATAGTAACAAATTCCTATGGCAGCGATACATTGACTAAAATAAATTATGTTACAATAATAGCAATAGAAGCGGATTTTACTGCCGACCAGACAAATTGCGTTGTCGGTATTACAGTTAATTTTACTGATTTATCTTTATGCAGTCCTATTTCGTGGCAGTGGAACTTTACCCCAAACACAATAACTTATGTGAACAGCACAAATGCTAATTCCCAGAATCCTAAAGTACAATTCAATGCTACTGGCGTATATACTGTTTCATTAATTACTTCAAATGCTTATGGCTCTGATACTCTTATAAAAACAAATTATATTACTGTGGTGAATTCATATAATATGTGTTCTTCTTCTACTACAACATCTCAAACTGGAATACTTTATGATTCTGGCGGACAAACAGGTAATTACAGCGATAATGAAAATTGCAGTTTTTTAATAAATCCTGGATGTGCTATAAGTATAACCTTATCATTCAATTCATTTCAAGTTGAAGATTATTATGATTATCTTTATGTATATGATGGAATAGATGCATCAGGAACATTATTACTAAATGCAACAGGTTCATATACTATTCCATCTCCTGTTACTGCAACATCAGGAGCGATGTATATTGTATTTACATCGGATTATTCTTATACAATGTCTGGTTTTGAAGCACACTGGGCTTCTACTATTCCTTCTGTGCCACCAATAGCCGATTTTAATATTTCTGATACAAATCCTCCTTTAAATACTGGGGTGCAATTTACCGACCAAACCTCTAATTATCCATCTTCATGGTTATGGAATTTCGGTGATGGCTTCACTTCTATAGAGCAAAATCCAACACATGCTTATTCTATACAAGGAACCTATAATGTTACACTAATTGTAAATAATTGTTTAGGTGCTGATACAATAATAAAGACATTAACAGTACAAGGACCTCCTTTAATTGCAGTTGTTCCAACTTCATTTAATGTTTCTCTTGCAGCATGTGGCGACTCTGTTTCACAAACCATTACCATCTATAATAACGGTGTAGGTGAATTAAGTTATGAACTTACAATTGATTCTATTACAGGTACTAATCCAGAAGGTATTATTTATGACGATTTTGAAGATGGAAACTATAACGACTGGTTAATGGGCTCCGGCAGTTATTCAGCACAGGTAGTTACATCAGACCCTGGTAATGGCAGTTACTCATTACAACTAACAGGCGGGAATTACAGTTTTGGCGACGGTTTATATCAGACATTTACACCTGATACCGTCTCATATATAAGTGTTTATATGAAACCATCTTCTACTTTCTATTATCATAATTTTTTCTCAGTAGGAGATAATAACATTTATAGTAACTATGGAATAATTTATATGTACTTTGATGGAACAACTCTTAGTTTATATACTTACAGCCAAAATATTACTTTACCATGTAATCTCAATCAGTGGTATCATATTGAATTTAAAAATATAAACTTTTCAACTAAAACTTTTGATTTTTATGTGGACAATGTATTAATACAATCAAATTTTCCTTTCTATTCACAGACATCGGTCAATGTTTCACAGGTTCATTTATTTAATTATGATTATGCAACCGCCTATTATGATGATGTTATTATCGGAGAACCCTTATCAAATTTATGGTTAACATACCAACCTGATACGGGAACAGTTCCAGTTGCTGATACATCAATAATAAATATATTATTTAACAGTATAGGACTTAACGGGGGCTCTTATTATGCCGATTTAATTGTCAATTCAAACGACCATCTTAATCCTCAAATATCTATCCCTTGCACATTGAATGTGTCATATAATCCATGTGCTGACTTTGAATATTCTCTTTCGGGGTGTAGTGGAATCGTAGGTTTTACAGATAATTCCTTAAATGCGCCTATTTCATGGATGTGGAATTTTGGTGATGGCGGCTCATCAGGTCAACAAAATCCTACTCATACTTATACCTCTACAGGAACATATAATATCCAATTGATAATTTGTAATGTTTACGGTTGTGATACAGCAACACATTCTATAACACTTACTAATATCAATGGACCTGTGCCTGCTTCATGCACTCCACAAACAAATTCACCCTATACCTATATAGGTATATTTAATGTTATATTTAACACAATAAATAATTCCACCGGTAGTGGAGATGATTATCAGGATTATTCATGTACCGATTGGACAACTGTAACAGTTGGGAATACATATACTTTGAGTGTTCAAACCGGGTATTCTTATAATGAAAATGTCCGCGCCTGGATTGATTATAATAATAATGGTTCATTTCAAACTTCTGAGATGATATTAGATTCATATAATAACGTTTATCATAGTGCAAATGTTACCATTTCAGGCACAGCCGTTGTTAATACCCCATTAAGAATGCGCATTGGCTCTGATTATTATTCTATGCCTTCACCAGAAACTTGCACTAATGTTGAATATGGTCAATTTGAAGATTATACTGTAATTTTCCAGCCGAATACTCTACCCCCTATTGCCTTGTTCACAAATAACATACTGGATGCATGCCAGGGGGTAGTTCAATTTATTGACCAAACAAATAATACCCCAACATCGTGGTTGTGGGATTTTGGTGATGGAACAACATCTTCATATCAAAATCCTTATCATCAATATTTATCAGCAGGAGTTTATACAGTAACATTATCCGTTACAAATCAATATGGGTCTGATAGTTATGCTACTACCTTGCTAATAAATTCCTTAAATCCACAAATTGTTATTAATGGAAATGCTTATGTTGATTCCACTCTTTATTTCACAGCTCCCAATACAACAGGAGCAATATCATGGCACTGGGATTTTGGCGATGGATATACAGCAAGTATCCAATCACCGTATCATATTTATACAGCAATGGGCGGATATACAGTTTCATTAACAGTTACTAATGATGCTGGATGTACAGCACAAACATTATTATATATATATATTGACGAGCAGGTTGATATTAACAAATATACTACTTTTAATTCTATCAGAATTTATCCAAATCCTTCAAGCGATAATATTTTTATAGATTTTCCGACGAATTTTAAATTATCATATATCACGACTTTAACAATAAGCGATATAAATGGCAGACAACTGTTAAAGCAAAACATAAAACAAAGTAACCTGACAATTTATGTCGGTAATTTGTCTTCTGGAATTTACATTGTTAAGGTTTTTAACGAAAAAGAGGTTTTTGTTAGTAGATTGATAAAACAATAAAAATTAACTTGATTAAATAATTAGGTTTTTGAACTTTCCAAAAGTTTTAAAACTTTTGGAAAGTTGAATTGTTGGAATTAGGAATATTTTATTTTACTAATGCATGTTTCTAACATGCTCATTTTTAAGTATCGCTTATAAGTTCTGAAGTTCTGGTTTTTAGCTTCGTGTTTGGTTTAGGTTACCTAAATTCAAGTAATTAATGCAAAACTTCATTTGTTTTTTTGTAATATAATTGATTTTCGGGTTTATCGTGTAAATATATTTACAAATATTACGGGCTAAAACATATAATCAATATCTTCTGTTTTATTAAATATTGCCATTATTTGTGTTATTATAAAGCCAAACCCGAAACTTGAAACCCGAAACCTGAGTTAATAACTATTGTATTTATTTCCTGAGTTCTGACGCTTGCAGAAAATAAGAAATTTCAGATTTACAAGTTATTAATTATCAGTATTTTAGATTTTATTTTTTCGATTTTTACCGCACTAATGGCTATTTTTCGCCATGTTTTCTATCAGAAAAGTTCGCACCGCTTCTGGCTCCATTGCCATACAGGTAGTACAGTATCAGGGTCACAAGTCCAAAATTATGAAACACCTTGGCAGCAAAGATGCTGTAGAAGTTTCTGTACTTATTCAGAAAGCCAAAGAATGGATGAACAACCAAACGAGGGAATTTCATACTCACAACGTATCTACCGCAACATTCCCAAGTTAATAAAACAACAATTGTTGGTTGAGCAATATGCCTACAAAATAGCGGTGGAGAAATTTAAAGAACCGTTTTATTTTGTATTGTATGATGTGACTACGCTTTATTTTGAAACCTTTCAATCGGATAAATTGCGCATACCAGGCTTTTCAAAAGATATTATGGAAAGTCCCCTTGCTAAATGGGCAAAAAAATGGAAACTGCTACCGCACTAAATGTCAGAACTCAGGGCAGAAATCCTCAAACTGGAAAACCTTTAAAAATTGCTGCTAAAAAAGTTGCAAAATTCAGCGTTGGTGCAGAATTAAAAAAATTAGTTAACAAATAGTCGTCAACTAAAATCTACTAAAAAGTCCTACAGAAATGTGGGACTTTTTTATTTTATATGTTTTTGATATAAAGTTTGACTATATAAAAACAAGAAGTTTAGGTATATAAGTAAACATTTATAACCACAACTTATATGTTAATTACAATTGTTATATTTTGTTACCGAGACTTCTAAAACAATTTTTTTAGTTTTATTTCAATATTAAATCGTAATAAACCCCAATAAAAAAACAGTTCGATTTTTTACTATCCTTTGGAATAATTTGGATTAAAATGCAATAAAAAAAACTGCAAAAATTAACTTTTGCGGTTTTTTTTGATTAATATTTTTTACCCTCCAAAATCGTCGAATGCAATCATTTCGGCTGGAACCCCTAAATCGTAGAGCATTTTTTGAATAGCATCATTCATAGCCGGTGGCCCGCAGAGGTAGTATTCAATATCTTCAGGAGCTTCCTGTTTACTTAAATATTCGTCAAAAATTACTTTGTGAATAAACCCAACTTTGCCGGTCCAATTATCTTCGGGTTTTGGTTCCGATAAAGCAATTGTAAATTTAAAATTTGGAAAATGTTTTTCAATTTCTTCAAAATGTTCTTCGTAAAATATTTCTCGTTTTGAACGTGCACCATACCAAAATGTAGCTTTACGAGTTGTTTTTTGAGTGTTAAACTGGTCAAAAATATGCGAACGCATTGGAGCCATTCCGGCACCACCACCAATAAACATCATTTCGCGATTTGTTGGTTTAATATGAAATTCGCCATAAGGTCCGGAAATCATAACTTTATCGCCGGGTTTAAGGCTAAATATAAACGAAGAACAAACACCGGGATTAACTTTTATAAATCCATTTGTTTTGTAGTCAAATGGTGGAGTAGCAATTCTAATATTAAGTATTATTATATTACCTTCGGCAGGATGATTAGCCATTGAATATGCGCGGAAAGTTTCTTCTTTATTAATCATTTTAAGGTTCCACATTTTAAATTTATCCCACTCATCGCGATATTCATTTTCTACTTCAATATCTTTACTATAATCAACCTCAATTTTTGGAACATCAATTTGAACATAACCGCCCGATTTAAAATTAAGGTGCTCGCCTTCTGGAAGTTTTACAACAAGTTCTTTAATAAATGTTGCAACATTATGATTTGAAACAACTTCACATTCCCACTTTTTAATTCCAAGAACTTCTTTAGGGATTTCAATTTTTAAATCGCCACGCACCTTAACCTGACAGCCTAATCGCCAGTTTTGTGCAATTTGTTTTCTTGTAAAAAATCCTGTTTCGGTGGACAAAATTGAGCCACCGCCATCTGTAATCTGACAACGGCACATTCCGCAAGTTCCACCACCTCCACAAGCCGATGGTAAAAAAAGTTTAGCATTAGATAAAGTTGTTAGTAAACTTGAACCAGCCGAAACTTCGAGTTCTTTTTCGCTATTAATTGTAATTTTTACCGCACCAGTTTGTGTTAGCTTTGATTTTGCAACAACCAACATAACAACTAACAAAATTGTAATTAATAAAAAGATGGTTGCTCCAATTGCCATTAATTGTCCTAAACCTAAACTCATTATTATCATGACAAAAAATTATTAAATTTTAATACCCATAAAACTCATAAATGCAATTGCCATTAAACCTGTTAGAATAAAAGCAATACCTAACCCACGCAATGGTTTTGGCACGTTTGAATATCTAATTTTTTCGCGTATTGCCGCCATAGTAACAATTGCAAGCCACCAACCAATTCCTGAGCCGAGTGCAAAAGCAATTAAATCGGTAAAAGAATATTCTCGCTCTTGCATAAATAACGAAACCCCGAGAATTGCACAATTAACAGCAATAAGTGGAAGAAATATTCCAAGCGAATTATAAAGTGCAGGAGCAAATTTTTCTACAATCATTTCAACAAGTTGAGTCATAGATGCAATTGTTGCAATAAAAATCATAAAACTTAGATAGCTTAAGTCAACATCTTTATATGCGTCGCCAACCCACGACAAAGCGCCTGCTTTTAATAAATAAGTATTTAAAGCCCAGTTTAATGGAGCTGTAATTATTAAAACAAAAGTTACAGCAATTCCCAGTCCCATTGATGTTTTCACGGTTTTAGAAACTGCCAGATACGAACACATTCCCAAAAAGAATGAGAATATCATGTTCTCAATAAAAATCGCTTTTATTAAAGTATCGAAAAAACTTTCCATTTATATTTTATTTTTCAATTAATGATTTATTTCTGCTACGTTGAACCCAAATAATAACGCCAATTGTAATAAGAGCCATTGGAGGTAATATCATCATACCGTTATCACGATAACCCATTTCGTAAAACGAAGGAGGAATTACGCTCATTCCTAAAATTTTACCAGAACCTAAAAGCTCTCTAAAAAAAGCAATTATTACTAATATAATTCCGTATCCAATGCCATTTCCAATGCCATCAATAAAAGATGGGATTGGTTTATTTCCCATGGCAAAAGCTTCGAGTCGTCCCATTATTATACAATTTGTTATAATAAGCCCGACAAATACCGAAAGTTTTTTACTAACATCATACACATAAGCTTTAAGAACTTGGTCAACTATAATTACAAGAGTTGCAACTACAACAAGTTGCACAATAATTCTTATGCTTGTGGGAATTGTATTTCTTAAAAATGAAATTATCAAGTTTGAAAATGCTGTAACAATAGTTACCGAAAGTGCCATTACAATAGCAGGTTTCATCTGTACTGTAACAGCTAAAGCAGAACAAATTCCTAAAACCTGAATAGTTATAGGATTATTCAAATTAAAAGGACCTGTAAGGTTTTTTAAATTTTTTACCGAAAAAATCGGCTCTTTATCATTTGTTGAATTTGCCATAATTTTACTTCGTTTGTTTTTTAAAATATTCAACGTAAAGACTTAAGCCATCATGTAACATGTTATTTACACCATCGCTTGTAAGAGTTCCGCCCGAAATGGCATCAACACCATGTAAATCGTCTTTTTGGGCACCACCTTTAATAGTTTTTACAGAAACATAGTTTCCTGTTTCATCAAAAATTTGTTTCCCTTTAAATTGAGCTTGAAAAGTTGAAGTATTAATTTCGGCACCTAATCCAGGTGTTTCGCCTTTATGGTCGAATATGGAACCTGTAATAGTATTAAAATCGGGTTTAAAGGCAATATATCCCCAAACTGGTCCCCATAAACCTTTCCCACGAATTGGGACAACATATTTTTTTTCACCATTATCTAATGTGCAAATAAAAATAGATAATGCTCTTTTTTCAGCAGGTAGTTTGTTTTCAATTTCAAGATTTACTTCAAATGCCTTTATCGCAGTATTGACATCGCCTTTAGAATTTACTACTAAATCTTTTGTTACATATTTTTTATAAAGCGTTTCGGCATCTTTTACAGTAGATGGAATATTTGCAGCAGCTAAAATATTCTGCATTCTTTCAATACGAATATTATTTTCTTGTGCTGGTTTAAGTTGTACTGCAACAACCGTAAGGGCAACAGCAACAACAATTACCATTACCGATGAATATATAAAAATGTATTTATTACTATGCATAAATATTTTTTTAAGATTTTGAATTTATTGTTGCTCTTTTTAAACGACGTTTAATATTAGACTCAATAACATAATGGTCGATAAGCGGAGCAAATGCATTCATTAATAATATCGAAAGCATCATTCCTTCGGGGTATGCAGGATTAAGAACTCGTATTAATATTGCAAACATTCCTATTAATAATCCATAAATATATTGTCCTGTATGTGTTTGCGAGGCAGTAACCGGGTCGGTTGCCATAAATACCGCACCAAACATAAACCCGCCCATTAATATTTGTGTTAATGGCGAAATTTGCATATAAGGATTCGCACCAAAAACATTAAAAATTAATGTCATGCCTACGCCACCTATAATAACCGAAAACATAACCCGCCAATTCGCTATTCCAGTAATCAAAAGAATAGATGCACCTATTAAAATAGCAAGTTTAGATGTTTCACCAATTGAGCCAGGAATATTTCCAAGAAACAAAGTAAAGTTATCCGGAATTTTATCAATAGCATAAGAGGCAGCATTTGCCATTGGAGTAGCTCCCGAAAAACCATCAACTACTTTTGAAGTACTTGTTAATCCATAAGTCCATACTGAATCGCCAGAAATTACCGACGGATAAGCAAAGAATATAAATGCACGCGTTAAAAGTGCCGGATTAAAAATGTTCATTCCAGTGCCTCCAAAAACTTCTTTTCCAAAAACAACAGCAAAAGCAGTTGCCACAACAACCATCCACAATGGAATATTAACTGGCATTACAAGTGGAATAAGCATCCCTGTTACCAAAAACCCTTCGTTTACTTCGTGTTTACGAATTTGAGCAAAAATAAATTCAACAGTAAGTCCAGTAACATAAGATACAATAACTATTGGCATTACTTTTAAAAAACCAAACCAAAGATTTTTTATTATATCTGTTGATTCGCCAATTGATACGTAATATTGTCTTCCAACATTCCACATTCCAAAAATAAGTGCTGGAATTAAAGCAATAACTACTATACTCATTGTACGCTTTAAATCAATAGAATCACGAATATGTGCTCCTTTATAAGTAACTTTATCTGGCACAAAAAGAAATGTTTCGAATGCACCAAAAGTTGAATGTAGCTTACTAAATTTGCCTCCTTCGCTAAATTGAGGCTTAATTTTATCTAAATATTTTCTGAGTGCTTTCATAATAATTTAGTTTAACACATTTCTTTTTTAACCAAATCGAGTGCATTTCGCAAAATAGTTTGAACTTCAATTTTTGATGTGCATACAAATTCGCATAAAGCTAAATCTTCTTCAACAACTTCATAAATTCCAAGATTTTCCATCAAATCAATATCTTCAATTATTGCGGCTTTAATAAGGTGTTGCGGAAGTATGTCCATTGGTACAACTTTTTCGTATTCGCCTGTCATTACAAAAGCTCTTTCGGCGCCATGATAATTAGTATCAAGTTTGTACTCTTTTTTAGGAATTAACGATGATGCAAATGTTTTTGTGTTGCTGTATTTATTTAAACCTGGTAACGCCCAACCTGCAAATTCAAAATAATTTCCTTCTGGAATTACAGTTATCATTCTGTCGTAAAAACCTAAAAAACCATTTTCGGAAATTTTAGAACCAGTTAAAACGTTACCTGAAATATATCTTTTCTGAATTTCTGTAACATTTGTTTTTTCAATAAAAGTGGTTTGTGCACCAGAAATAGTTTTTACATATCCGGCATTTTTAATTTCAGAACCAACCAACGCTATAATTCTTGAAACATCGTAAATACCTTTTGTAAAATATTTGCCAATAACTGTAACATCTTCGGGACGAATAACCCAAATTCTTTCGCCTTTATTTATTGGGTTTACATGATGTATTTGCACACCAACATTTCCTACAGGATGTGGACCAGTGAACTTTGTTATTTCAATATTTTTTAAATTTTCGAATATTGATTTATTTTTTGAATTGTCATCTATTCCAACATTTATCTTACAATCGGTAAGTTTTTTAAGAATATCAATTCCTGTTTGTAAATTATTTTCTTCACCTTTTAAAATAAATTCTAAATCGGGTGCTAACGGTGATGTATCGAAACCACTAATAAAAATTGCTTTTGGGGTATCTTTAGGATTAGCAATTGTTCCAAACGGACGTTGAATAACAAAAGGCCACAACCCGCTTTCGAGCATAATGTTAATTATTTGCTCACACGATAGTTTTGAGATTTCAGAAACTTCATGTTGCAAATAATCTTGATTTGAGTTTGCTTCAATAACAATTTCTAAAATTTTACGACGTTCACCTCTATTAATTGCTAAAACCTTGCCACTAATAGGCGACACAAATTTTATTTCGGGATTATCTTTATCGTAAAAGATTGGAGTTCCAGCTTTTACAATGTCATCTGCTTTTACTAAAAGTTTTGGAGTAACTCCCTTAAAATCATCTGGTTTCAAAGCAAATAATTTGCTTTTAAAATCGTTAAGGAATTCGGGTTTAACAATTCCTTTTAATTTAATATTTAACCCTTTCCTAAGCTTAATAATGCAAGGCATTTACTTAATTTTAATTTTTGATTTATAAAAAAACAAATATAAACTCATTTTTAATAAAAAAAGCTATTATAATAATGCTTTTAACATAATTTATTTCATTGTTTTATAAACAAAATATGTGTTTGTATATTAAGCAACTACCATAATCACCATTTTTCATTTGGGTACTTTTCACCAATAATAATACATTCTCCAACCATTGGAGTTGTAATAATTACATTTTTTATTTGTGCTTCTTTTGAGAGTCTTTCAACTGGTTCGCACCATTTGTGTAACGACAAACTAAAGGCTCCCCAATGAATTGGCAATAACGCTTTCCCTTTTAAATCAATATTTGCCTGAACAGTTTCTTCGGATAACATGTGAATTTCTTTCCATAAATCGTTATACTGACCATATTCCATCATGCAAAGGTCAAATGGACCATATTTTTCACCGATTTAAAAAAAAAATTGTTTGTCATTAACTGATGTTACGTAAAAAGTTTCTCACAATGATTATTTCTCGTACTTCCTTCGTCAGCATAAACTCCGGCGCTAAGTACGCCAAGAAAAAATAATTCACCCCGTTAGATATTTGCTTATAAATAAAAATAATCCTCTCCATAAGTTTTTATCTAATGGGGTAAATGATTTTTTTTTAGCCACTTTTTAACTTTGTGAACTTGGCGACTTTGCGAGACAAATTTTTTATTTGCGTAACATGAGTCATTAATTTTAATCAACTTGTAACATTGTACACAAAAGGATATGACTTGAATAATAAACTATTTAAAACTCACCAACTTTTATGTTAAAATATATTCCAAATCCGTTAAAATCTGTGTTTTTATAACTGGTAAGTTTTAATCCCGAAAACATTTGATAGTGTGCACCTAACCCTATGCTTAAAAAATTAACCGGGCGATAATCTAATTCGAAAGTAAAGTCGAACATAAAAAAATCGTCGTAAAAAGCAGAAATATTTTTTTTCCATTTTTTCCCATTTATTTCAACAGTTTTATTTACAGACAAGCTTCCGCCTCCAACCCATAACATAACAACAGGATGAATTTTTTTAGCAGGCATAAACATATATCCCACAATAATTCCACCGCCACCCATATTAAGTTCTAAATCTTTTTCGAATATACTATCAGTAGAATTGTATAAACTATCTATCACATAATTTGTAGCCAGTAGCTTTCCAAAACCACCTACAATTAAGTGTTTATTTAAAAACAATCCACCAGAACCTCCAAAATAATTCAAGTTTTTTATCGCCGAAGTAGTTTCGAAAAATGGAGAGATATAACCTGAAACACTTACAGAATCTTCACTTAATTCTTTTTCTTGCTGCGAGAAAGTAAAATTATAACATATTATAAATGCAAATATTAAAACTATAGTTTTCATTAAAATTAATTTTTAATTAATATTCAAATATCGTAATTTTTTCAAACTAATAGAACTTTGTCAATAAAGAACAGATGCTTAAATTTATCTGTCAGGTATAACAAAATGAATACTTAGAGTCTGTCTATAAACTCTGTGTCTGATTCATAATGTTCTAGTTTGAGGCTTGCGAAGTTTTGAAAATCAAGGAGTTTATGTTTGTAAAGAACTGTTTTCAAAACAAGTTTACCCCGTAGCGAATCGTACTGGGGCATAACGAAAAAATCGGACATTATGGACAAACACTAATTAATGCTTTATTTTTATTATCGTAAAACACATTATAAATGCAAAATTAATGTTATCTTAAAATTCAATATTATAAAAAAACCGTTCCAAAAGTGGAACGGTTTTTTTAATATTCTAAATTCAATTTACTCAACAATAAGTTTTTGAATAGATGTGTTTTCGTTAGAAATTGCTTTTATTACATAAACTCCTGAAGCAAATTCTTTAAGGTCAACACTTATTCTGGTATTTCCTAAACTATTCGCACCGTTTTCGAATAATAATCTGCCATCTAAAGTTCTGATTTCAATTCTTGTTTGAGATGCATTTTTGTTTACAACATCTATCCAAACTTGAGCGTTAGCAGGGTTTGGGTACACTATTATTGATGAACCTGAAGCATTGGAATTAACAGAAATAAGGAAGCTGATAACATTTGATGTATCAATACAACCATTTGCATCAGTTACAATTACATAATAGTTACCTGTAACTGTTGGAGTGTATGTTTGATTAGTTTCGCCAGCTATTATTCCTAATGTTTGTTCGTACCATTGATTTCCAGAAGCAGCATCAGAAGTTAATACTCCAGCATTTTCTGTTATTGTTACCGGAGAAACGGTATAAATTATAACATCAATTGTATCGGTACCTGTACAACCGTTTACATTTGTAACTGTTACAGAAAATGTTCCAGTTGCAGCAACAATTATAGTTTGATTTGTTGAAGCATCAGACCATAAATAAGTTGAACCAGCATTTGCTGCATCTAAAGTAACTGTGCCTCCACACTGGGCAATATCTGAACCTAAATTAACTGTTGGTGAAGGATTAACTGTAACAACAACTGCATCGGTAGAAGTATTTGAGCAACCATTTGCATCGGTTACACTAATAACACTGTAAGTAGTAGTAACTGAAGGAGCTACAGGAGATGTTTGCGGACTTGATGTAGCTGTAAAAGTAACAGGACCAGAACCATCATCGCCTACCCATGACCATGGAGATGTTCCGGTAAATGCTAAATCAATGTTTGTGGTATCGCCTTGGCAAATTGTTACAGCACTTGGGCTTGTAAGTGTTATTGTAGGCAAAGCATTGATAGTAACATTTATAGTATCGACAGCAGAGCACAAACTTGCATTTGTAACTGTTACTGAATATATTCCTGTAGAAGTAACTATTAAAGTTTGAGCTGTTGTAGCATCCGACCATAAATAAGTAGAACCTGTGTTACCTGCATCTAAAGTATCACTGCCACATTGTGTAACATCAGCACCTAAATTAACTGTTGGTGAAGGATTAATTACAATATCAATTGCATCGGTACCTGTACCACAACTATTTGTAACAGTTACAGAATATGTACCTGAAGTAGATACTATTAAAGTTTGAGATGTTGAATTATCAGACCATAAATAAGTAGAACCAGAATTGCCTGCGTCTAAAGTATCGCCACCACACTGTGTAAAATCAGCACCTAAATCTACAATTGGTAATGCGTTAATTGTAACATCAATTGCATCGGTACCTGTACAACCATTAACATCTGTAACAGTTACAGCATAAGTTCCAGTTGCAGCAACAATTAATGTTTGAGCTGTTGTAGCATCCGACCATAAATAAGTAGAACCAGCATTTGCAGCGTCTAAAGTAACAGAACCGCCACACTGTACAACATCAGCACCTAAATCAACAGTTGGTAATGGATTAGAGGTTACACTTACTGTCCATGTTGATGTTGTAATTCCATCTTCGGCTGTAACAGTATAAATTACAGGATTGGTAAAATCTTGTGCAACGCCGCTTAATGGAGAAATTGTTGCACCTGCCGAAATTGTAATAGTTGGGGTAAGGGCGGTAACATTTGTGCCGCAAGGCATTAAAATGTCAACTGTTGATGCACCACTGTTAACTGTGCTTGAAACTTGTGAAGAGATGTCGAATGTAAGAATTTCGGTATCAGTATTAGGATTCACAGTAAGAACACCTGAAACATTGGTCGTTCCATTCCAGAAACCTCCGCCGCCTGCATTAAATCCACCATACTGGTATTCGCCCCCTGAAATCTGGAAACGGCTTGCGTAATAATAAATACCAACTGGCAAAGCACTGGCAATTTCAGCCATGTATTCATCATTGTTGCCTGCATCAATATTATAAGTTGCAGGAACCCAATTAGTCCATGTACTTGGGTCGGTATCAGCATTATTATAACCAATCCATGCTGTAATACCTGCACCTTGTCCTACTGCTTCAGTTACACCGGGTTCATAAACCTGAGCATACACATTATATGCAGTGCCTGTAACAATCGTACCGGAAGGAGGCCATTGCAAGTTGCACCAGTCAACAGCAAGAGTAACTGTAGCTATCCATGATTTAGTAGTAATTCCATCTTCGGCAGTTACAAGATAAGTAACAGGAGTTGTAAAATCCTGAGCTACTCCGCTTAAAGGAGCTATAGTAGCACCTGCCGAAATTGTAATTGCAGGAACAAGAGCAGTAACATTTGTTCCGAAAGGCATTACAATATCAACCGTTGCTGCACCACTGTTAACCGTACTTGAAACTTGAGATGGAATGTCGAAAGTAAGAATTTCAGCATCAGTACTAACTTCAGTAACAGCGATATCATCAACATCTAAATAATACTCATCTAAATCGCTATATCCATGGAAACCAACATAATAAATACCATTTGAAGGAACTGTAAATAATCCGCTATCATTATTGTAGGTAGTATTAACGATATTTGAATTGTTAAACACCTGTGAACTAGTCATTGCAGCAGCATTTGGTGCAGTACCCCATTTTACCTCTAATTTTTCAGGATAAAAAGCATTTTCTGCACTATATGCTAAACTTACTTTATATGTTTTACCGGTTTGTAAATTTAAGCCAGGAGTATAGAACCAGTCATCCATTGCTAATAATGAATTGTATCCAATACTCATTGAGTTAGGAACCGAATTTGCATATCCTGTATAAGTTTCCCAAACAATACCATCACCATTATCATTTGTTTTACTCATGCACAAAGGCAATGCTGGAGGAGTTACACCATCAAAGTTTTCAGCATAAGGGATGCCCAGTGGATCACACAATGTTGAAAAACTAAATGGACCAGTCCATGTGCTAGTACCTCCAAAGCCACAATCTGCCTGAACATAAAAATCATAAGTAGTTGAAGAAGTTAGGCTTGTTGCACTGTATGGATTTAAAACACCACTAGCAGTAGGAGTTCCTGTTGGAGTAAATCCTGTTGTTCCTAACTCAATATTCCAAAGTGCTTCAGTACCGCCAGCAGTCCAGCCAAGTATTGCAGAATTGGTTGTAATACTTGTTGCTGTGAGTAAAGATGGAGC
>Ga0209211_10005837_pt1 | contig 18155 bp, 17 predicted proteins | sample RifGroA2_FD_183992 | JGI IMG/M metagenome (GOLD analysis project Ga0209211, IMG submission 183992) | Groundwater microbial communities from Rifle, Colorado, USA - Groundwater A2 (SPAdes) (version 2) | ecosystem: Environmental > Aquatic > Deep subsurface > Groundwater | place: Rifle, Colorado... | reverse complement strand
TCCCAAGACCAGACGCGCGCGGTGATCTGCGAGCCGGCGCTGTAGGCGGCCCAAGCAAGAAAGTTTCCGGCGGCGTCGCGCACCGGCAAGGTGTCGCCGGTGGCGGGCGCGCCGTCCACGCGCGCTACCGCGCCGGAGAATATCCAGGGGTGGCGGCGCTGCAATGATTTCTCGCGCCCCGCGTGGAGCACGAGGCAGGGCCGCGCATCGGCTGCGCCGTGAACGATTTCGCGCGGCGCACTTTCCCGGGGGGGCGAAGACTTCGCGTCGCGCTGGGTGCGCTTGCGGAAATCCCGATTCCCTTGCGAGGCGCGGTGCGGCGTGGAGGGCGATCTGGCTTGGGGCGATTTGGATTTTGAGCTGGTCATATTTTCTCTGGGTTTTTCTTCTTCGCGCGCGGATGGGCCGCGTCGTAAATTTTGCTGAGGTACTGGAAATCGAGATGGGTGTAGACCTGCGTGGTCGAGATGCTGGCGTGGCCCAGCATTTCCTGCACCGCGCGCAGGTCGCCGGAGGATTGCAGCACATGAGTGGCGAACGAGTGGCGCAGCAGGTGCGGATGCACGTTGCTGTTCAGCCCCTGCCGGATGCCCCATTGCTTCATGCGCAGTTGCACGACGCGCGGCGTGATGCGGCTGCCGCGTGCGCCGACGAACAGCGCGGTCTCGTCAGAGTTCGCGAGCTGTATGCGCACTGCGAGCCAGGCTTGCAGCGCGGTGATCGCGTGGCTGCCTAGCGGCACGATGCGCGTCTTGCTGCCCTTGCCGGTGACGCGCACTTCGCCGTCGGCGATGTCCGCGCGCATGGCCTCACAGTCGAGGCTGACCAGTTCCGCCAGACGCAGGCCGGAGGAATAGAACAGCTCGAATATCGCCTTGTCGCGCAGCTCATCGGGAGTATCCGCGGGGATGTCGACCAGCCGCGCCGCTTCGTCCGGCGACAGCGCCTGCGGCAGGGTCTTCGGCGACTTGGGCGCGCGCAGGCCGACGCAGGGATTGTCGGTGTAACTATGGTCGCGCATCAGATAGGTGTAGAAGCCGCGCCACGCCGACAGCATGCGCGCCAGCGAGCGCCCGCCCAGGCCCTTGCCGTGCAGTTGCGCGATGTAGCGGCGGATGTGTTGGATCTTGAGATTGGCGAGCGGCGTGTCGGCCGCCAGCTCGAACAATCGGCGCAGGTCGCGCGCGTAGTTCTCGGCGGTCAGATCGGAATAGCGCTTCTCGTTGCGCAGCCACGCCAGATAGCCTTGCAGGTAGTGCTGATTGACCTCTTCGACAGGGCTCAGGACAGGCGTGGCAGTTTTCGGCATGACGTGGCGATCGGATTTTGTAGGATGGGTTGACGCAGGAAACCCATCAAGGGAAATGATGGGTATCAGCTACGCTGACCAGCGACTTGGCCGACGTTGTTTGTTGGCTTAGTCGATTGGCCATGCAAAGCTCCACCCATCCTACCTGCTTTAACAAGGGCGCGATGAACGCGCCCTTACGAGGCATCATTAATGGTCGAGATACGGATGCAGCGCCGCGCTCACCGCTTCGGAGATGCGCTGCAAAAACAGCGTGCCCATCTCCGGGTAGAAGCGCTGTTTGTCTTCGCTCGCCAGCACCAGCATGCCGATGGTGTCTTCTCCCGCGTGCAGCGGCAGGTAGGCAAAGGAATGCAGATACTTGCCGGTCTCGCCGAACCAGCTTGCGGTGTCGTGCGGCGGCTGATGCAGGCAGACCGGATCTTCCTGCGCATCGGCGAACGCCAGCACTTCCACGGTGGGCGGGTTGACCTGCCATATGTGCAGCGCAACATGCGGCACGTCGAAGATGTCTTTCAGCAGATGCGGCGCCATTTCCTGCAGCGTGGCCAGGTCGCGCCCGGCGAACAGGGAGACGACGAAGGCCTGCACCTTGCGCTGCAGTGCATCGTTTTCCAGTCCGTAGCCGATCAGCTCGTTCAGCCGCTTCTCCAGTCCCTGGTTCTTCTCGCGCAGCGTGATCATCTGCCGTTCGGGCAGCGAGACGGTGCGGCCGCCGTGCGGGTGCGGCAGCGTGATCTGCGCCAGCAGATCGATGTGATTTTCGAAAAATTGCGGATTGTCCTGCAGATACTGTGCGACGTCTTCGGCTCTCATTGTTGCTCCCTTATAGATGTATTTCGCCTTCGAATACCGTGATCGCCGGGCCGGTCATCAGCACCGGCTCGCCTTCTCCTGCCCATGCGATGGTGAGCGTGCCGCCGTGCGTGGCGACGTTCACCGGGCTGTCCAGCAGGCCGCGGCGTATGCCCGCGACGACCGCCGCACAAGCGCCGGTGCCGCAGGACAGCGTCTCGCCCGTGCCGCGCTCGAACACGCGCAATCGGATATGGCTGCGATCTTTGACCTGCATGAAGCCCGCGTTGACGCGCTTGGGGAAGCGCGGGTGATGCTCGATCAGCGGCCCCAGCTTTTCCACCGGCGCGCGCTCGACATCGTCTACGACCTGCACTGCGTGCGGATTGCCCATGGACACCGCGCTGATGGTCAGCGTCTCGCCTGCGACTTCCAGCGGCTCGGTGACCGCACCTTGTCCGTCGAACGGGATGCGCGCGGGGTCGAACACCGGCGCGCCCATGTTCACGGTGACGCGGCCGTCCGCTTCGAGGCTGGGGCGGATCAGGCCACCGTAGGTCTCGACGACGATCTCGCGCTTGGGCGTCAGCTTGTGGTCGTGCACGAAGCGCACGAAGCAGCGCGCGCCGTTGCCGCACTGCTCGACCTCGCCGCCGTCGGCGTTGAAGATGCGATAGCGGAAATCGGCCTCTGGGTGCTCCGGCTTTTCCACCAGCAGGATCTGGTCGCAGCCGACGCCAAAATGGCGGTCGGCGAGGAAGCGAAATTGCTCCGGCGTCAGTTCGACATTCTGGCGCACGCCGTCGATCACGACGAAGTCGTTGCCGGCGCCATGCATCTTGGTAAATTTGAGTATCATTTTTGTAGTTCTTTATGTCTGAAACAATCGGTCGTGTGGTCGTTCACCATGCCGGTCGCCTGCATGAACGCGTAGCAGATCGTGCTGCCGACGAACTTGAAGCCGCGCCGTTTGAGTTCTTTGCTCATCGCATCCGACTCCGCGGTGCTGGCCGGCACCTCCGCGAGGCTGCGCCATGCGTTCTGTTTAGGCCTGCCGTCGACGAAGCGCCAGATGAACTCGTCGAAGCTGCCGAACTCGTTCTGTACTTCAAGGAAATTCTGCGCGTTGACGACCGCGGATTGTACTTTCAGCCGGTTGCGCACGATGCCCGGATTCTGCAGCAGCGATTCTATTTGATTCGCGTCGTAACGGGCAACGCGCGTTGCGTCGAAATTATCGAACGCGGCGCGGTAGTTCTCGCGTTTCTTCAATATCGTGATCCAGCTCAGGCCGGCCTGCGCACCTTCGAGAATCAGGAACTCGAACAGCGCGCGGTCGTCGTGCAGCGGCACGCCCCATTCGGTATCGTGATAGGCGCGATACAGCGCATCGTCGCCCGCCCAAATGCAGCGATTCATGCGCAGAACTGCATGCAGTTGTGCCACATGCAGCGGTTCATCACCACGGTGATGCCAGCGGCCTGTGCGCGCAACGCGGCTTCTTCGTGGATTACGCCTTCCTGCAGCCAGATGCGCTTGATGCCCAGCTTGATGCAGCTGTCGACGATAGCCGGCACATGCTCGGACGCGCGGAATACGTCGACGATGTCGGGCAGTTCCGGCAGACTCTCGAGGTCGGGGTATGCTTTTTCGCCCAGTACTTCGTCTGTCATGGGGCGCACCGGGATGATGCGGTAGCCCTTGGCCTGCAAGGCTTGTGCGACACGGAAGCTGGGGCGCGATGCGTTGGGCGACAGGCCGAGGATGGCGATGCTGCGCACGTCCTGCAACAGTCGGCGGATTTCGTCGGAAGATGGATTGGTGAAGGTCATGTCAGGTTCCAGAAAGCTCGATGGCTATAATAAACCAACACCAGACAGAGAAGGGGCAAGACCTTGAGCGCGATCCATCCTGCAGAACTGTCGTTTATCACCCGGCATGCGCCGTTCGATCGCATGGAGCTTGCGCATGTGATGTGGATGATGGAGCGCATGCATTTCGGCTACTACGCCGAAGGCGAGGTGATTGTTTCGCCGGAACAGGGCGCGGCGGATCGCTTTCTGGTCATCAAACAGGGAACGGTCCACGGCGAGCAGAATGTCGCCAAGGCTGCGGATGCCGACACCTGGCTGGAATTGATGGAGGGCGAATGCTTTCCGCTGGGCGCGCTGCTGGCCAATCGCCCGGTCGCCAGCGTCTATCGCGCGGGCAGCGACATCTTCTGCTATGAACTGTCGGCCGCCGATTTCCATATCCTGCTCGTGATGAGTGCGCCGTTCCGCGACTTCTGCACGCGGCGTATCGCCAACCTGCTGGAGCATTCCAAACAGGTGATACAGGCGCAATACAGCCAGGTAAGCAGCGAGCAGCAATCGCTGGCTAGCCCCATGTCGGCGATCATCCGGCGCAAGCCGGTCACCTGTTCGCCCGAGACGACCGTGCGGCAGGTGCTGGCGACGATGAGCGAGCAGCGCATCGGCTCCATGGTCGCCGTGGATGCGGAGGGTCGGCCGCTAGGCATCATGACGCTGCACGACGTGCTGGATCGTATCGCCATCCCGCAGATCGACTTGGACCAGCCGGTCATCGGCATCATGAGCAACAAGCTGTCCAGCCTGCCGCCGCAGGCGCTGGCGCACGACGCGGCGCTGACGATGGCGAAACACGGCTTCCGCCATGTGCTGGTGGTCGAGAACGAAAAGCTGGTCGGGCTGGTGTCGGAGAAAGACCTGTTTGCGCTGCAACGCGTCGGTCTGCGCCAGATCGGCTCCGCAATTCGTAATGCGGATTCGGTCGAGGCGCTCAAGCAGGGGGCGGCCGATATTCGGCGCATGGCGCACAACATGATGGCGCAGGGCGTAGCGCCCGAGCAGCTGACCCAGTTTATCTCCACCTTCAATGACCTGCTCACCGCGCGTTCCGTCGAACTGGAATTCGAAGCTGCCGGATTGACCGGCACGCCGCTGCACGAAGGGGTTTGCTGGATGGCGCTGGGTTCCGAGGGGCGTTTCGAGCAGACGCTGAACACCGACCAGGACAATGCGATCATCTTTGCCGTGCCGGAAGGAATGACGGCGGAGCAGGTGCGCGAAAAATTGTTGCCGGTGGCAAGGCGCATCAACGAAGCGCTGGCGCAATGCGGCTTTCCCTTGTGCCGTGGCGAGATCATGGCGAGCAACCCGAAATGGTGTCTGTCGCTGGAAGAATGGAAGCGCACCTTCGGCGACTGGATCGGCGTTGGAACGCCGGAATCCCTGCTCAACGCCTCCATCTTCTTCGACTTCCGCGCACTGTACGGTGCGGAAAAATTGGCCGAGGATCTGCGCGGCTGGCTGGCGCGGGTCGCCAGCGATAACAGTCGCTTCCTGCACCTGATGGCCGAGAATGCCTTGCACAACCGGCCTCCGCTGGGCGTGGTGCGCGACTTCGTCGTCGGCAAGGAGCACAAGCTCGATTTGAAAGTTAACGGCATCACGCCGTTCGTCGATGCCGCGCGCATCTTCAGCCTGGCCGCGGGCGACACCCACACCAACACCATACAGCGCCTGCGTTCGAGCGCGGCGAAGATGAAGCTGCACGAATCGGAGATAGCTGCGTGGATCGATGCGCTGCTGTTCATCCAGGTGCTGCGCATGCGCCACCACGACGAGATGAGTGCGCAGGGGCTGGGCGACGAGGCGCTGGACAACAAGATCGACCCGGAGCAACTGAACGAGCTCGACCGGCGCATCCTCAAGGAAGCCTTTCGTCAGGCGCGCAAGCTGCAAGCCCGCCTGGAACTGGAGTATCACCTGTGATTCAGTGGTTGAAGAGCTGGTTCGGCAGCAAACCGGTGCTGAGCCAGCTCCAGCTGCAACGCCTGGCAGCGTGGCAAGAGTTGCCGCGTGCCGCGTTGGACCAGCCGGTTACGCAATCGCGCTATGTCGTGGTGGACGTGGAAACCACCGGGCTGAACCTGATGCAGGACAGGCTCATCTCCATCGGCGCGGTGGCGGTGGTCAACGGCAAGATCGCATTGGGCGACAGCTTCTATGTCGTGCTGCAACAGCGGGCGGCGAGCGACAAGGACAACATCTTGCTGCACGGTATCGGCAAAGCCGAGCAGCTCGAAGGCAAGCCGCCGGCTGAAGCGCTGCTCGCCTTTCTCGAATATCTGGGCAAGGCCCCGTTGGTCGCATTCCATGTGACCTTCGACGAGACGATGATACGCCGCGCGCTGCGCGATTATCTGGGGCTTTCTTTCAAACACCCGTGGTTGGACCTGGCTTATGTGATGCCGGGGCTCAATCCGCCGTTGGCGCGCAAATATCGCGCGCTGGACGACTGGATAGGCCACTTCGGCATTCGCATCGACGCCCGCCACAACGCGCTGGCCGATGCGCTGGCGACCGCGCAGCTGCTCCAGGTTGCGCATGCGCAGGCGCTGGGCAAGAGCATCGCTGACTATGCCGCGCTGCAAAATCTGGAAAAGGCCCGACGCTGGATCAGCGGCGTAAGTTGAATGTAAGACTCCTCACGTAATCTCAAGCTCCGTAGTTATGAGTGGGTCGGGGGTGTTGCGCCCGGCCTGATCGATAATCATAAGGGAGCGAAATATGTCTAATCCGAATGTCAATTGGGCGGCAATCGATGCCAACCCCAAGTTTCAGGCTCTGCATCGCAAGAAGACGTTTTTCTTGTGGGGGCTGATGGTCTTCTCCGTTATCTATTACTTCCTGTTGCCGATCGGCGCGGCGTATTACCAGGAGCTGTTCAAGACCAAGGTGTGGGGCGTGATCAACGTCGGCATTCTGTTCGCGCTGTCCGAGTTCGTCGTGGCCTGGACCATCGCTTATGTTTATTCGAAGAAGGCCAATGCCGAGTTCGACGCGATGGCGCAGGGAATCATCAATGACGTGAACAGCGGGAGAATCTAATGAGCAAAAACGTGACTAATTTCTTCCTGGCCGCCATCGCGCTGCTGGGTTGCACCGCTGCTTATGCGGCTGGCGGCGCAGTGGCCGACGAATTCAAGTGGATGACCTTCGCGGTGTTCGGCGTGATTATCGCGATCACCATGGCGATCACCTTCTGGGCGGCGCGCAGCACCCATACGACTTCCGAGTTCTATGCGGCTGGCCGTTCGGTCAGCGGCATCCAGAACGGCTGGGCGATCGCGGGCGACTACCTGTCCGCCGCGTCCTTCCTCGGCATCGCCGGCCTGATCTCGTTGTACGGTTACGACGGCTTCATGTACTCCGTGGGCTGGCTGGTGGCTTACATCACCGTGCTGCTGGTGATCGCCGAGCCTTGCCGCAACATTGGCAAATACACCATGGGCGACATCCTGGCCTTCCGTAACGATCCGAAGAAGACCAAGACCGTGGCGGCGCTGTCCACCATCACCGTGTCCACCTTTTACCTGACCGCGCAGATGGTCGGCGGCGGCGTGCTGATCAAGACACTGATCGGTATCGACTACGAAATCTCCGTGATCGGCGTCGGCATCCTGATGCTGGCCTACGTGGTGTTTGGCGGCATGAAGGCAACGACCTGGGTGCAAATCACCAAGGCCGTGTTGCTGGTAACCGCCTCCATCATCCTCGTGATAATGGTATGGGCGCCGTATGGCTTCAGCCTGCCGAGCTACCTGCAAGCAGTGGTCGGCGATTCGGATGTGCAGAAGCAAGTTGCCAAGTTGCTGGGCGACAAGGCTGCGACGATGACCCCGGAAGAGCTGGGCCAACGTTTCCTTGAGCCTGGCCTGTTCCTGAAGAACCCGATCGACCAGATCTCGCTGGGTCTGGCGCTGGTGCTGGGCACTGCCGGCATGCCGCACATCCTGATGCGCTTCTTTACGGTACCGACGGCACAAGCCGCTCGCGTTTCTGTGATCTGGGCAATGGGCATCATCGGCGGCTTCTACGTGCTGACCCTGTTCCTGGGCACCGGCGCTGCAATGCTGGTCGGTCCGGACAAGATCGCTTCCATCGACGCAGGCGGCAACATGGCCGGTCCGTTGCTGGCGCAGTTCCTGGGCGGCGGCGAAAACTCCATGATGGGCAACTTCATGCTGGCATTCGTGGCGGCGGTCGCTTTCGCCACCATCGTCGCCGTGGTTGCCGGACTGGTACTGGCAGCGGCTTCCGCGATGGCGCACGACATCTACGTCGGCGTGATCCGCGGCGACCATGCCACTCCCAAGGAGCAAGTGGTTGCAGCGCGCGTCGCTTCCGTGATCGTCGGCATGATCGCGATCACCGTCGGTATCATGGCCAAGGGCCAGAACGTCGCCCACCTGGTGGCGCTGGCGTTCGCGGTGGCTGCTTCGTCCAACCTGCCTGCGGTGTTCCTGACGCTGTACTGGAAGAAGTGCAACACCACCGGCATCCTCCTCGGCATGATCGTAGGCACCGTGACCGCCATCGGTCTGGTGATGATCTCCCCCAACATGACTTATCCGAAGGCAGTGCTCGCCTCGGCTAACAAAGTGTTGAATGGCGAGCCAGCCGTGCCTGCCAAGGAAGCGCAACCTGCCGTCGAGCGTTCGAGCTTCATGTGCGAATTGTTCGCGATGGAAGGTTGCGTATTGGCCAAGCCGGCACAAGCTGCCTCGGCGGAAAAACCTGCCAAGCCGGGTGCAGCCGAGAAGCTGGCCAAGCTGGGCGAGAAAGTGGTCACGCTGGAAGCTTCTCTGCCGACGATTGCTGACGTTGCAGCGAAAACTGCGGTCGAAGCCGACCTCGCCAAGGCAAAGAAGGACATCGCCGCAACCGAGAAGGCCAAGGCCAAGGCTGAGGGCGACCTGAAGAAGTTCGAAGGCCAGACCACCAGCATCATGGGTCTGGAGAAGCCGTTCTTCCTGCTGAAGAACCCGGGCCTGATCTCCATCCCGCTGGGCTTCCTGCTGGTGATCTTCGGCTCCCTGTTCACACGCGACAAGCGTGCTGAAGAAATGTGGGACGAACTCTACGTGCGCCAGAATACAGGCATCAACGCAGAAGCTGCATCGGCACACTAAGCAGCCTATAAGTTGTTTTCCTCCCCCTTGCCCCGCCGGTTACCGGCGGGGCTTTTTGTTGGGATCGAGCAGGCGACAATGGCCGGCGGGCATGTCTCGCTGGTGTTTGCGGAAGTGTGCGAAAATCGGGCCCGATTTTTGCAGGCTTAGGCAATCGAGCAACAATTTGTAGGTAATCAACAATCTTTTCGAGGTAAGACATGGAATCTTCGGCTTCACTGGAAATCGCCAAACACACCCTGCTGTTGTTCGGCATCATTCTCGGCATCGGCACCTTCTCGGGTCTGCTGGCGCGCATGGCGAAAGTGCCGGACGTGGTGGTGTTCCTGCTGGTCGGCATGTTGATCGGGCCGGGCATGCTGGGCTTTGTGGACATCAAGGCCGATTCGACCGTCAACCAGCTGATCCTGATCTTCGGCTCCAGCTACATCCTGTTCGACGGCGGCGCATCGATCAAGCTCAGGGTGCTGAAGGAAACGTGGATCACCATTGTCGTGATTGCCACCATCGGCGTGCTGATCACCGCCGCCATCACCGGTGCGGCGGCCTATTACTTCCTCGGCGTGCCCGTCATGGTCGCGTTGCTGCTGGGGGCGACGCTGGCCTCCACCGATCCCGCCACGCTGGTGCCGGTGTTCAAGCAGATCAAGATCAAGGAACGCGTCGCGCAGACGGTGATGACCGAATCCGCCTTCAACGACGCGATGGGCGCGATCGTCACGTTCACCGTGCTCGGCATCGCAATGGGCGCGGGCGAATTTTCCGCGGGCGATGCGCTGACCGACCTGCTCAAGCAGGCCGTGCTCGGCACTGTGATCGGCGGCGTACTCGGCTATCTGGCCGCGGTGCTGATCGCGCACGAGAAGTTCAACTTCCTCGCCGAATTCGCACCGGTGGTCACGCTGATGGCGGTGATCGCTTCCTATATGGCTGCGGACGGATTGCATGCCAGCGGCTTCATGGCGGTGTTCGTGTTCGGCATCATGCTGGGCAACGTCGAGTCGCTCGGCTTCAAGCGCTCGGCGGACGAGAGCCATGAGCTGGAAGATTTCGTGATGACCACCGCACTCATCATGCGCATGTTCATCTTCATCCTGCTCGGCACGCAGGTGGACTTCGGCCTGATGAACCAATACCTGTGGGCGGGTGTCGCCGTGGTGGTGGTGTTCATGCTGGTGGCGCGCCCGGTCACGGTGTTCCTGTGTGCGCTGCCGGACCGCCGCGCGAAGTGGAGTTTCAAGGAGATGCTGTTCATGTGCTGGACGCGCGAGACCGGCGTGATTCCCGGCGCCTTGGCCGGCATGCTGGTCGGCATGAAAGCGCCGGGTGCGGAGATCATCGCCTCGGTCACTTTCATCGCCATCCTGATGACCATCCTGATTCAGGCCACCACGACCAAGTGGCTGGCGAGGAAACTGGATCTGCTGGTGGAGGAGTGATCGCCTCAGGCGAGTTCGGTCGGTTCGGTGCTTGAGCGGGGAAGGCGTATGGTGAAACGGGTGCCCTGGCCGTCCCGCCCTTCCTCCAGTCTAGGCTGGGCATTGTGGCGTTTGGCCACCTCGGCGACGATGGCCAGCCCCAGTCCACTGCCGCTCTGGCCGCTGCCGAGGACGCGATAGAAGCGTTCGAACACCCGCTCGCGGTGTCGCGGTTCGATGCCGGGGCCGTTGTCTTCCACGGACAACTCGGCGGCCTCGGGCAGTGCGTTCACGCTGACGGTGATGTGCCCGCCATCCGGTGTGTAGCGGATGGCATTGTCGATCAGGTTGTTCAGCATCTCGGTCAGGCTGTTCGCATCGCCGCGGATGTCGACCGGCGCGGAGGGGGCTTCGTAACCGAGGTCGATGTTCTTCTCCAGCGCCATCGGCACCCAGCCTATGGCGCATTCCTGCGCCAGATGGCCGAGGTCGATCGCGGCGAAGTTGTCGTTGTTTTGCCCGCCCGGCTCGTTGCGCGCCAGTGCCAGCAACTGGTTGACTAGGCGGATGCCGTGCTGGGTGCTGGTCAGGATGTGTTTCAAAGCATGCTGCTTGCGTTCCGGGTCTTGCTCGCGCAATGCCACTTCCGATTGCGTCTTCAACCCGGCGAAGGGCGTGCGCAGCTGGTGCGCGGCATCGGCGACGAAACGCTGTTGCGCCGCCATCACTTGCTTGAGGCGTTCCAGCAGATCGTTCACCGCATCGATCAGCGGCCCGACTTCCGTGGGGGCCTTGCTGCCGTCGAGCTGGCTCAGATCGTCGCGCTTCCTGCCCAGCACTTCGTTGCGCAGGCGTTCGAGCGGGCGCAGCCCCTGTTTCAGGCCGTACCACACCACGGCCAGCGCGATCAGCGTCAGCAGCAGCTGCGGGATCACGATGTTGGCCAGGATGCCGCGGATCAGCGCTTGCCGCTGCTGCGTGGTTTCGGAAACATGCAGCTGGAGCAGCTTGCCGTTCGATGGATAGACCAGGCTGACCATGCGCGTCTTCTGTCCTTCGCGTTCGCCGTTGCTGAACAGCGGGCCGCTACGACCTCGCCGGTAAGAGAGCGGGCGCAGGGTGTTGCCGGTTCCCGCGAGCTTGTGGCCTTCGCTGTCGGTCACGGTATAGAGCACCCGGTCTGGCATGCCGGGGTCGGAGCCGTCCGGCAGGAGGGGAATCAAGTCCAGTTGTTCGTTGCCGCTGCCGAGCTTAAGCTGTTCGGCCACCGTCTGTGCGCGTTGCAGCAGCACCAGATCATAGGGCTGGTTGGCGTAATTGATGGTGGCGAAGTAGCCGACGACGGTGCTCACCAGCCACAGCAGGTAGAGGGAAACCATCAGCCTCTGCATGAGGTAGCTGCGCAGGGAGCGGATGTTTTTTTCCATATCGGCTTGCGTTATTCGTCCGGTCTCGCGGTTCGATCAGCCGGCGACAGATGGTCAGGCGGTGGGCTTGTTGTCGATGACGTAACCCAGCCCGCGTATGGTGCGGATGGTCACGCCTGCGGGTTCGATCTTTTTCCGCAGCCTGTGGATATAGACCTCGATGGCATTGTTGCTGGCCTCTTCCGAATAGCTGTACAGGCGCTCCAGCAACTGTTCCTTGCTGACCACCCAGCCGGTGCGCAGCATCAATGCTTCCAGCACGCTCAGTTCGCGGGTGGTGAGTTCCAGCGGAGCGCCGTTGATGGTGGCGCGGCGGCCTACGCTGTCGTAGGTGAGGGCGCCGCAGGTGTAGACCGGATTCACGCCGCATTGTCCGCGCCGGATCAGGGCGCGCACGCGCGCTTCCAGCTCCGGCAGGCTGAACGGCTTTATCATGTAGTCGTCCGCGCCCAGGTCGAGCCCTTTCACCCGGTCGCCTTCCGCATCGCGCGCAGTCAGGATGATGACCGGGACTTGGCGATTTTTTTCGCGCAGACTGCGCAGCACGCTGAAGCCATCCATCTTGGGCAAGCCCAGGTCCAGGATCACCAGATCGAACGGCTGTTCGCCGCTGAGGATCAGATGGGCGGCCAGCCCATCCTTGACGCAGTCGACGGCATAACCGGATTGGCGCATGGAATGGCACAGGCCATCTGCCAGCACTTCGTCGTCTTCGGCGATCAGGATGCGCATCGGGGTGTAAGTGGCGTGTAAGAATGAAAAGTTAAGTTCCCGCCCTAGGCGGATGAAAGGGGCGATATCATCCCCGACCTGCACAGGGCTATTCTAAGTGCAAGGCGGCAATTGTCCAAGCGATGGGATGGAGTGGCTGCGACATGTCTGAAATTCAGGGGAAAACATGCAACTCACCGAGAAGCATAAGCAGTATTGGCGCAAGAATCTGAGCCTGACCGGAGCCTTGCTCGTCGTCTGGTTCGTCGCCACGTTCGTGGTCGGCTGGTTCGCCCGCGATCTGCAAGGCATCACGCTGTTCGGCTTTCCGTTTTCCTTCTACATGGGGGCGCAGGGTGCGCTGCTGATCTTCATGCTGCTGGTCGGTTTCTATGCCTATTGCATGGACAAGCTTGATCGCGAGTACGGGGTGCAGGAAGGGAGCAAGTGATGGCCGGATCGACTCAATCGCGCTTCGTCTCCCAGCTCAAGCGCTATTACACGCTGTACACCGGCGGCTTCATCGGCTTCGTGGTCATGCTGGCTATCCTCGAGCAGATGGGGGTGCCCAATGTGATGCTGGGCTACATCTTCCTCGGCGCGACGACGCTGCTGTATGCCGGCATCGGCATCCTGTCGCGCACTTCCGATGTCGCCGAATACTATGTCGCCGGGCGTCGCGTTCCCGCCTTCTTCAACGGCATGGCCGTGGGCGCGGACTGGATGTCGGCGGCCAGCTTCATCGGCCTCGCGGGCACGCTGTATCTGTCCGGTTACGACGGCCTGGCCTTCGTGCTGGGCTGGACCGGCGGCTTCGTGCTGGTGGCGCTGTTGCTGGCGCCGTATCTGCGCAAGTTCGGCCAGTACACCATCCCCGATTTTCTCGGCGCGCGTTACGGCGGCAGCATCCCGCGCTCCATCGGCGTGTTCGCCGCGATCCTGTGTTCGTTCACCTACGTCATCGCGCAGATCTACGGCGTGGGCCTGATCGTCAGCCGCTTCACCGGACTGGATTTCGCAGCCGGCGTGTTCGTCGGCCTGGGCAGCATTCTGGTCTGCTCCTTCCTCGGCGGCATGCGCGCGGTGACGTGGACGCAGGTCGCGCAGTACGTCATCCTGATCGTGGCCTACATGATTCCGGTGATCTGGCTGTCGGTGAAACACACCGGCAACCCGGTGCCGCAGATCGCCTACGGCTACGTGCTGGAAAAAGTGACCGCGCGCGAACAGGTGCTGAACGATCAGACCACGCCGGAAGGCGCGAAGGAAGCCGAAGTGCGCGCCATCTTCAAGCAGAAACAGGAGATCGCCGAAGTCCGTTTGCAAGCGCTGGATGCCGGCGGTGCAGCCTGGCTGGCCGAAGAGAAAAACAGGCTGGCGAGGAAGGCCGCCGAGTTGAAATCCAGGCCGGGGGGCGATCCGCAGGCAGTGGCTGCGGCGGAAAAAGCCGTGGCGGAATTTCCGCGCGACGTCGCGTCGGCCAGGGCGACGTGGAAGAAAGCGGCGGATACCGCCAAGGCCAAGTCCGAACCGATCGTGTCGCATGCCGAGCCTTTTGCCGGCAAGGACGAAAAGACGCGCGACAAGAAACGCCGCAACTTCCTCGCGCTGGTGCTGTGCCTGATGGTCGGCACGGCGGCGCTGCCGCATATCCTGATGCGCTTCTACACCACGCCGACGGTGAGGGAGGCGCGCCATTCGGTGTTCTGGTCGCTGTTCTTCATCTCATTGCTCTACATCACCGCGCCCGCACTGGCGGTGCTGGCCAAGTACGACGTCTATACCCTGCTGGTCGGCTCCAGTTTCTCCGAACTGCCGAGCTGGGTGTCGGCCTGGGCCGCGGTGGACAAGGCGCTGATGAGCGTGACCGACCTCAACAGCGACGGCATCGTGCAACTGGCCGAGATCACCATCGGCGGCGACCTGATCGTGCTGGCGACGCCCGAGATCGCCGGGCTGCCTTATGTGGTCACCGCGCTGGTCGCGGCGGGCGGTTTGGCGGCGGCGTTGTCCACCGCGGACGGGCTGATGCTGACGATCTCCAACTCGCTGTCGCATGACGTCTACTACAAGATGATCGACCCGAAGGCGCCGACCGGACGCCGGTTGTTCATATCCAAGGCATTGTTACTGGGCGTGGCGGTATTTGCGGCCTACGTCACCTCGCTGAAACCGGGCGACATCCTGTTCCTGGTCGGCGCGGCGTTCTCGCTGGCGGCTTCCGCGTTCTTCCCGGCGCTGGTGCTGGGCGTGTTCTGGAAGCGCGCCAACAAGGCCGGCGCCATCGCCGGCATGTTGAGCGGCCTGGCGGTCTGCATGTTCTACATGTACACGACCTATCCGTTCTTCGGCGTGAATGCACCGCTGTGGTGGGACATCAACCCGATCTCGGCCGGCATCTTCGGCATGCCGGTTGGTTTCATCGGCGTGATCGTCGGCAGCCTGTTGACCCCTGCGCCGGACAAGCAAATTCAGGAGTTGGTCGATCATGTCCGTTACCCGAACCTGGAACGCGCCAGCAAGACCGAAGCGGCCTGAGCCGCGAAGAGATCGAAAAGGAAAGTCATGACCACCCCGAAACGTACCATCATCTACGTATCCGACGGTACCGGCATCACCGCCGAAACGCTGGGGCACGGCCTGCTCGCCCAGTTCGAGGGCATCGATTTCAACAAGCCGATGCGCTTCCCCTTCCTCGACAGCGCAGAGAAGGCGCGCGATTGCCTAGTGCGCATCGACGAAGTGGGGCAGCGCGACGGCATCCGCCCCATCGTCATCATGACGCAGACCAACTCGGAGTGCAGCGCGATCCTGCATCAGGCCGACGCCTTCTTCATCGACCTGTTCGACGCCTTCATCGCCCCGCTGGAAAAAGAGCTGGGCTGCCGCTACTCACGCGTGGTGGGCCGTTCGCACGGCCACGCCAACCCCGATTACAACGCGCGCATCGCCGCGATGAACTTCGCGCTGGCGCACGACGACGGCGTATCTGACGCGGACCTGAAGAACGCCGACATCATCCTCGTCGGCGTGTCGCGCAGCGGCAAGACGCCGACCAGCCTTTACCTCTCGCTGCAGTTCTCGCTGAAGGCCGCCAACTACCCGCTGATCCCGGAAGACTTCGAACGCGGCCACCTGCCGTCGCGCCTGCAGCCCTATCGCAGCAAACTGTTCGGCCTGACCATAGCCCCGGAACAACTGCACCGCATCCGCACCGAACGCCGCGCGAACAGCAAATACGCCTCGCTGGAAAACTGCCGCTACGAAGTGACCGAAGCGGAGAAGATGATGAAGCGTGTAGGCATCAAATGGTTCGACACCACCGCGAAATCCATCGAAGAGCTATCGGTGCAGCTGATGCAGGAACTCAATCACGAGCGGTGAACGGGGCTGGTTTTTGTGGGAGCGGCTTCAGCCGCGATTGCTTTGCTATTCGCCACGCGATCTATCGCGGCTGAAGCCGCTCCCACAGACAGACTGGCTACGCGCGTGTTTTCCAGCGCTGCGGATTGCGGCTACCGGAATAATAGGGGACAGACCACGGTTTCCATAGGGGACAGACCACGGTTTCCCTTGCATCAAAACAATTCCCCTGTCGTCGGCGCTGTCGCTTTATGCGGTCGGCCCGATTTCCCCGGTGTGGCGCGTCGGCCTATCGCTTCCCCTACCTGCTCTGCGAAACGCTCATTTCCGAGTGCAAAGTTTCCGTTGGTCGCATGACGAATTTCATCCACCAAACCCGGCTCTAGCTCGTAACGGAACAGCTCTCGGTAAGCCGCTTGCCGGGAGGATGTATTGCTGCCGAGTGAGTCGTATAACCGATGCGGCTGCACTAGGGCATTCGCCTCCCCCTGCGCATTGGCGCGGTAACTCGACCACGGGTATTCTGCTGGATGCGCCACCATATTTGCGCGCACCGGATTCAGCTCGATGTAACGCTGACAACCCAGCAGATAATCTTCCTCCTGCACCAGACAGGAGCGGAAACGTCCCTCCCACAAGGTGCCGCTACGCCGGTAAACGCGATTTACATACTGAACATAACGCTGCCCAAGCAACTTCATCAGCGCACCGCCCGCATCGGCGTGGTCTGATGAAATCAGCAAATGCACATGATTGGTCATCAATACGTAGGCATGAATCCAGCAACCGGTCTTGCCTGCATACTCGGTCAGCCAATCGAGATAACGGTGGTAGTCCGCATCGGCGAAAAAGCAGGGCTGGCGATTATTGCCGCGCTGAATGAGGTGGACGGGAACATTGGGCAACGCGATGCGGGCACGGCGAGGCATGATGAACTCCTCTACATGGGGGGGAGAGGACAGTCTAGCAGGGATCAGAAAACCGTGGTCTGTCCCCTATTGTCATGTGTAAAATCTTCTGCTTCAATGATGAAGGTAGTGCCCTTTAGGAGCAGACGAGCAACGTCAGCGTCTTCCCGTGCAAATACTGCTGTTCCTTCCGCAGATGGGAACCATTTCTCATCTACTAGGGGCTTCTTATCGAGTCGGTACCGCACTGGCACTTGATCGTTGTCTAGGAACTCCCCGAAACCGAAGTAGACCTCTAGCTTCTTTCCTTTGCACCGAACAACCGCCGAGCGTTGAGCCAGCCCTGCTGCATAGCTGGAGATGGCTGTGGAAACTTTCTCCTCGGTCAGAGGATCAACCTTCTCATCCAAGACCCAACCCGGACTGGCCACAGCCAGCGAAGCATGCGCAATGCCAGCGATGGTGGCCGCGTGTAGTAGTTTCCTCATCGTATTCTCCCAAGTGCCTAACGAATAGCGTTTATCTGCCGCCCCACCCAAACTTGTTCACATTAAAGGGGCCAAGCCCCTTTAACCCCTAGGGCGTCAATAAGCGTAGCGCATTGCGCCGCATGGAAAACCTGAAAACATCCGGCGCATTACGGCTATCGCCTAATGCGCCCTACGCGGGCTTGAGCGTAGGGTTAGGAGTTTCGATGGTCAACACAGAGCTTTCCCCTTTCAACACAAAGCCAACCTAGACCCAGCGAATTGAAACCTACAGTCCAAGTTGGCTGACCTTCATCGTGGCTGAAAGTGACTACCCACAGGCCATTTGAAAGTTGCAACTGAAGCTCTGGAATTCTACCAACCGTTTTGGCAGAAACAATAGTTGCTCTGAGCAGCTTATTGGAAATTGAGACGCGGCGCTTTTGAGAATCGTTGCTTCCGCCGAGAATTGATCTTTGACGCTCCACTCTCCAATCGTAGTCAACCATAACGGTTATCTCGCCTTGTGGATTGCCTATAGATCCGTCCTTTCGCTTTCTCCCTTTAGACAGCGAGCCGAGCTCTAGAAAAAGAGCAGAACCGTGACCGAACCAGACATGAGAAACAGTTATTCCAGTAAGCAAGTCGAGGGAGGGCAGCGGTTCGATTTTTGACTCCTAACGTAGAAGTGAGGGGCAGCCCGCTTTTGGGCTGTCCCTCTCGACTGCCGGGTTGGGCTTTTTAATGCTGCTCTGCA
>Ga0209211_10005835_pt1 | contig 18156 bp, 9 predicted proteins | sample RifGroA2_FD_183992 | JGI IMG/M metagenome (GOLD analysis project Ga0209211, IMG submission 183992) | Groundwater microbial communities from Rifle, Colorado, USA - Groundwater A2 (SPAdes) (version 2) | ecosystem: Environmental > Aquatic > Deep subsurface > Groundwater | place: Rifle, Colorado... | reverse complement strand
GCCGGAGGAGATGCGTCGCCGCCTCGATTTCTCCGAGCAGCGCATCCAGGAAAACGGCGTCACCTACAACGTCTACGCCGATCCGAACGGAGCCGACCGGCCGTGGGCGCTCGATCCGCTGCCACTGATCATTCCGCCCGACGAGTGGGCCGAGTTGTCGGCCGCCGTGGCCCAGCGCGCTACCCTGCTCAACGCCATTCTGGACGATCTCTACGGCGAGCAGACACTGCTGGCCGAAGGTCTGCTGCCGCCGGCGCTGGTCTATGGCCAGCACGGCTACCTGTGGCCGTGCCGCGGCGTCAAGCCGCCGGGCGGGATTTGGCTGCACAATTACGCCGTCGATCTGGCGCGTTCGCCGAATGGCCGCTGGTGGGTCATCGCCGACCGCACGCAGGCACCGTCGGGGGCGGGCTATGCGCTGGAAAACCGGCTCATCGTTTCGCGTGTTTTCCCGGAAATGTTCCGTGACCTGCGCGTCCAGCACGTCGCCGACTTCTTCCGCGACCAGCTCGATGGCCTGACTGCGCTAGCCCCGGTCGAGGGCGACGAGCAGCCGCACATGGTCCTGCTGACCCCCGGGCCGTACAACGAAACCTATTTCGAACACGCCTACCTGGCCCGTTACCTGGGCTTCCCGCTGGTCGAGGGGCAGGACCTGACGGTGCGCGGCGAGACGGTTTATCTGAAAACACTGCGTGGGTTGAAGCGCGTGCACGTCATCCTGCGCCGTCAGGACGATGCCTATTGCGACCCGCTCGAACTGCGCGGCGAATCGGCGCTGGGTATTCCCGGCCTGCTCAATGTGGCGCGGGCCGGGCGCGTCGTCATCGCCAATGCGCTGGGCAGCGGCCTGCTTGCTTCCGGCGCGCTGATGGGCTTCCTGCCCGCCATCTGCCGCCACCTGCTCGGCGAAAAGCTGGCCATGCCGTCGGTCGCGACATGGTGGTGCGGCGAGAAGCCGGCGCTCGATTACGTCAAGGAAAACTTCGACGATCTGGTCATCAAGCCGGCCTACCCGACCCAGAACATGGAGCCGGTATTTGGCAATGAACTGAAGGGCGAGGCGCGCGCCGAGATGCTGCGCCGGATTGAAGCGCGACCGCATGCCTACGTCGCCCAGGAAATGATCAATCTGTCGCAGGCGCCAACCTGGAGCCGGGCGCATGAACGTCGCCTGCTGGCTCGGCCGGTCGGCCTGCGCGCCTACGCGGTGACGACGCCGGACGGCTATTCGGTGATGCCGGGTGGTCTGGCCCGGGTAACGACCGCGGCCGGTACCCGCATCATTTCGATGCAGCGCGGCGGCGCCTCGAAGGATTGCTGGGTGTTGACCAATGGCCCGGTCAGCCAGTTCTCGCTGCTCAAGCCTTCGGTCGGCGTGCGCGACCTGGTGCGGGCTGGCGCCAACCTGACTTCGCGGGTGGTCGAGAACCTGTTCTGGCTCGGTCGCTATTCCGAGCGTTTCGACGACAGCGCCCGCATGCTGCGTGTCGCCTTGTCGCGCGTCGTTGTCGGCGGTGGCCAGAAAACACCGGTCGTCATCGCGGCGATGGAACTGGCCCGGCGGCTGGGTGTGTTGCCCAAGCTTGGTGAGGAAGAGGACAAACTCAAGGAAAGCGGCGAGGTCAAGGAGGGCGGCGAGCACGAGTTGCTCGAAGCGATCTACGATCCCGAGCAGCCGGGCAGTCTGGCCCGCAATATCCGCTCCCTGATGTGGTCGGCAACGCACGTCCGCGAGCGCCTTTCGCTCGATCACTGGCATTCGCTCAACCGCTTGCAGCGCGATCAGCAGGCAGCGCTCAAGACCCACCCGACGCTGACCGAGGCGATTGCCTTCCTCGACCGCGTGCTTGGCGTCTCGTCGTCGCTGACCGGTTTCGCCATGGATAACATGACGCGTGACGATGGCTGGCGCTTCCTGTTCATCGGCCGGCGGCTCGAACGGCTTTCCTTCCTGTCGCTGATGGTTGCCCATTTTCTGCGCATGCCTGCGGCGCGCAGTCAGGGCTCGCTCGAATGGCTGCTCGAACTGTCCGACTCGATCATCACCTACCGCTCGCGTTACTCGCGCCAGCCGGAGCTGCTGCCGGTCATCGACCTGCTCGTTTTCGACGAGAGCAACCCGCACGGCGTGGTATTTCAGGCCAATGTGCTGGGCAACTACCTGGAGCGCATGCAGCGCGAGCTCGGCGACGATTTTGGCAGCGGCCTGGCCTCCGCGCTGGCAGCTCTCGAAGCTTTTGACCTGCATCGCCTGGAAAACATCCAGTTCGACAGCGCCCGCGATTATTCGGCCTGCGAAGCGCTCGCCGACTTGTTGCTGGCGCTCGATAGCGCGGCGAACAAGCTCTCCGAGGCCCTCGGCATGCGCTACTTCACCCATGTCGGCGATGTCAGCCGGCAGACGATGGCGGTCTGATCATGGAACCCGTTCGCTACCGCGTGCTGCACGAAACCCGCTACGACTACGGCAGCAATGTTTCGCTGTCGCAGCAGCAGCTACACCTGTCGCCACGTGTTCTCGACTGGCAGCAGGTCGAAGAGCAGCGCATCGACATCACTCCGGTGCCGACCTGGCGCCGCGACGGTCGCGACGCCTTCGGCAACCCGGTGACCTGGATGGCCTTTCATACGCCGCATGATGAGCTGTTCATCAGTTCGGCCATGACCGTCGCTGTCATGCCGCATCTGCCCAAGGATATCGAGGCATCGCTGCCCTGGGAGGAGGTCCGCGACCGCCTGGCTTACGATTCGACCGATCCGATCCCGGCCGACCTCGATGCGACGCGTTTCCTGTTCGAAAGTCCGCACGTGCGGGTCAAGCACGAGCTGGCCGACTATGCCGCCGACTGCTTCCCGCCCGACACGCCGGTGCTGGTTGGCGCCAAGGCGCTGATGGCCAAGATTTTCCGCGAATTCACTTTCGATCCCGAGGCGACCACGGTATCGACACCGGTCCTCGAAGTGCTCGAAAACAAGCGCGGCGTCTGCCAGGATTTTGCCCACCTGATGATCGCCTGCCTGCGCGCGCTTGGCCTGGCGGCCCGCTATGTCAGCGGCTACCTGCTGACCCGGCCGCCCCCCGGCAAACCGCGCCTGATCGGTGCCGACGCCTCGCACGCCTGGGTTTCGGTCTATGCGCCCGGTAGCGACAATGACTGGGTGGATTTTGATCCGACCAACAATCTGCTGCCCAATACCGAGCACATTACGCTGGCCTTCGGCCGCGATTTCTCCGACATTTCGCCGCTGCGCGGCATCATTCTGGGCGGCGGCGGCACCGAGCCGGATGTGGCGGTGACGGTGATTCCGCTCGACGAGGAAGACATTCCGGGCGAGCTACTCGAGGCGGAGATCGATGAGCCGCCCGAAACGCCGGAAGAGCCGGAACCCGACGCGGACGACAAGTGATGCGGCGCGTCGCCATCATCGGCGGCGGCCCGGCCGGGCTGATGGCGGCCGAAATGCTTGCCGCGGCGGATGCCACGGTCAACCCGAAAAAAGTCGAAATTTTCGAATCGATGCCCTCGGTCGGCCGCAAGTTCCTGATGGCCGGCAAGGGCGGCATGAACATCACCCATTCCGAGCCGCTGGCCGATTTTATCGGGCGCTATGGCGAACGGGCCGGACACATCGCGCCGCTGCTCGACGCTTTCGGGCCGACGCAACTGCGCGAGTGGATTCATGGCCTCGGCATCGACACCTTCGTCGGCACCTCGGGCCGGGTTTTTCCGACCGACATGAAAGCGGCACCGCTGCTCCGCGCCTGGCTGCATCGCCTGCGCGGCCAGGGCGTGGCGATTCACGTGCGGCATCGCTGGCTCGGTTGGGCGGCCGATGGCAGCCTGCGTTTTGCGACGCCGGCCGGCGAGATCGCAGTCGAGGCCGATGCGGTCGTTCTGGCCCTTGGTGGCGGCAGCTGGGCCAAGCTCGGTGCGGATGGCGCCTGGGTACCCGTGCTGGCCGACCGCGGCATCGAGGTGGCGCCGCTCAAGCCGGCCAATTGCGGCTTCGACGTGGCGTGGGGTCCCTATTTCAGAGAGCGTTTTGCCGGCGCCCCGGTCAAGGCCGTGTCGGCACGTTGCCACGGTCAACCGGAAAAAAAGGGCGAATTCAACATCACGGCGACGGGTATCGAAGGTGGGCTGATCTATGCCGTCTCTGCGCCTTTGCGCGATGCCCTGGCCCGCGACGGCAGTGCCGTCGTGTATCTCGATCTGGCGCCCGGCCGCAGCCTGGAAAAACTGACTGCCGACCTCTCCCGGCCGCGTGGCCGCGATTCGCTGGCCAACCATCTGCGCCGGCATGCCGGCATCGAAGGCGTCAAGGCCGGATTGCTCCGTGAATTCTGCCAAGCCGAGACGATGAATCAGGCGAGTTCTCTGGCCGAAGCGATCAAGGGCTTGCCGCTGGTGGTGACGGCGACCCGGCCGCTCGACGAAGCGATCAGCACGGCTGGTGGCGTTACTTTCGAAGGGCTGGACGAAAACCTCATGCTGCGCCGCCAGCCCGGCGTCTTCTGCGCCGGCGAAATGCTCGACTGGGAGGCGCCGACCGGCGGCTATCTACTCACCGCCTGCCTGGCCAGCGGCCGGGCGGCCGGGCTGGGCGCCGGTCGCTGGCTGGATAGTCTGGCCTAAGCAGCATTCTCGGGCGAAGTGGTTTCGTTGAGGACGGCCAGCGCACCTTCAAAATCGAAGACCGAAACGAAATCATCGAATGCCCGGAACTTGTTGCCGAGGATGTTTTTCAAGGTCGTGGTCTGGTGCCGAACCAGATCCTGAGCGCTCATCTCGCCTTGTTGCAACTCCCGACGGAGGCGCTCGAGCAGGGCGCTGGTTGCCGCCGCATCGCCCGCGTCTTCGCCGATATGTTGGGGTTGGGCGACCGTGGCCAATTGGTCGCCCAATGAGGAGTAGGCTTGCTCGGCGGCCTCGATGAGAGGTTCGATGGCGGTTGCGTCACGCCCTTCCTTGATGGCCGTTTCAAGGGCGACCGAGGTCTTGTTGATGAGTACGGCGCCAAGCGTCGCCGAGACGCCTTTCAGCGAGTGGGCGAGGCGGCGCGCCTCGTCGCGGTTACTGGCGGCCAGATTGTTGCGGATGCGGACAAAGTCGTCGCTGTGGTTTTCCGAGAACTTGGCAAGCAGTCGGAGATAGCTGTCCATCCGGCCGCGCACCGACTGCAGGCCGAAGCGGCTGTCCAGTCCGCTGATGTCGGCCAGTTCATTGCGGACAACTGGCGGTTCGTCAGCCGGAATCGGGATGGCAGCCTTGATCGGCAGCCAGCGGGTAAGTGCGGCAAAAAGGACATCCGGGGCGACGGGCTTGGCGACATGATCGTTCATGCCTGCGGCCATGCAAACGTCGCGATCTTCGTCAAAGGCATTGGCGGTCATCGCCAGGATGGGGGTTTTTCCCCAGCCCGGCAGGGAGCGAATCTGGCGGGTCGCTTCAAGGCCATCCATGATCGGCATCTGCATGTCCATCAGAACGAGATCGTAGTGCCGTCCGCGGGCCATCTTGAGGGCCTGGCTGCCATCGACGGCCAGATCGACTTTCAGTCCGGCGCAGTGGAGGAGTTCGCTGGCAACCTCGGCGTTGATGGCGTTGTCCTCAGCCAGCAGAATGTGCGCACCACGCCGGTAGCCGGCGGAGAATGCAGCGCCAGCCTCGGGGGCTGTCTCATTTTCCAATGCCACGCCAAGCCGGGCCGTGAACCAGAAAGTGCTCCCTGTGCCCGGCTCGCTGTTCACGCCGATCTCGCCATGCATCGCTTCGGCCAGCCGGCGGCTGATCGCCAGGCCCAGGCCGGTGCCGCCATAGCGGCGAGTCGTCGACGTGTCGCCCTGCTCGAATGGCTGGAAAAGCTTGGCCAGGCCGTCCGGAGAAATGCCGATACCGGTGTCGGCAACTTCGCAGCGGATCATCGCGTGGTCATTGTCGCAACCCAGCAAGCGCATCGTGATGCGGATCGTGCCATGGTGGGTGAACTTGATGGCATTGGACAGGAAATTGAGCAATATCTGCTGAACGCGCAACGGGTCGCCGAGCAAGGTCGCCGGCATGGCCGGGTCGATCTCGCAACGCAGCGGCAGATGCTTGGTTTGAGCCCGGTCGGCCACCATCGCGCAAGTATTGGCGCAGATATGGCTGAGCGAGAAGCCGGTATGTTCGAGCTGCAGCTTGCCGGCTTCGATTTTCGAGATGTCGAGCACATCGTTGATGATGCCCATCAGATGATGCGCGGCCTCGGCGACCTTGCCCAGCCGATCATGCTGTTCGGTGCTGCCGGCGCTGCGCTGGGCAATGTGGGTGAGGCCGATGATGGCATTCATCGGCGTCCGGATTTCATGGCTGATGTTGGCCAGAAAGGCGCTTTTGGCGCGGCTGGCCGATTCGGCTTCATCCTTGGCCTGGATCAGCTGCTCAGTGCGCTCGGCAACCAGCGTTTCAAGATGGTGGCGGTAGTTTTCCAGCTCGGACTGGTTACGCTTTTTCTCGGTAATGTCTTCTTTGATGGCGAGATAGTGGGTAATCAGTCCATCCCGTTGGCGCACCGGTGAAATGATGGCGAATTCGGTGAAGATTGAACCATCCTTGCGCTGATTGATAAATTCGCCCCGCCAGGTTTTTCCCTCGCCGAGCGTGGCCCACATCTCGATATAAGTCTCTTTGGGCGTATGGTTTGAGTGCAGCATGCTCGGGTTGGCGCCAATCGCTTCTTCGCGGGCATAGCCGGTATTGCTGACGAAGGTGTCGTTGACGTACTCGATTTCGGCACGAATATTGGTGATGACGATGCTGTGCGGACTTTGCTCGATGGCCAGCGACAGCTTGCTCAATTGCTCCTCGGCGAGGTGACGCTCGGTGACATCCTGCACCGTGCCGACGGCGAATACTGCCTGACCGGACTGGTCAAAACGGATGTTGGCCCGCTCGCGGACCCAGCGCAACTCGCCAGCCACGACAATGCGATGTTCGCTGTCGTAGCTGGCGCCGGCCAGGGCGGCCTGCCAGTCGGTCAGTACGCGCTTTTGGTCGTCGGGGTGGATGCGTTCGACGAAGTCGGCCAGTCGCAACGGGTGATCGTGCTGAAGCTTGAAGATCTGGTAGACCTCGGCGCTCCAGTTGAGCTTGTCATTGACGATGTCCAGCGTCCAGCTGCCTAGGTGGGCAACGCCCTGCGCCTCTTTCAGTTCCGCCTCGCTCTGACTCAGGCGCTGCTCGAATTGCTTGCGCTCGGTGATGTCCTGGCTCGTGCCGAACAGCCGGCTGACCCGGCCATCGCCGCCGTAGGCAAGCTGGCCGACAGTGTGGATCCAGCGTTCCTGACCATCGTTACGGCGGATCAGCCGGTATTCGTTGTCGAATGGCTGGCCATCCCGGAAAACATGGTCCCGCGAATAATCGCTCATCCGCGCCCGGTCTTCGGGATGAATCAGGCGCCGCCAGTCCTCAGTGTTGAGCAGTTCATCAGGCCCGATGCCGAATATTTCGTTGTGCGTTGGCGAACCCGTCAGGCAATCGGTCGCTGCGTCGAAGGTGAAATGGCCGAGGCGTGCCAGGCGCTGCGCCTGCAGCAGCATCGCCTCGCTCTGCGCCAGCGTCTGCCGCGAGCGCTGCATGCTCAGGCCAAGGCCGAGTTCGCCGGCAAGGTTGCAGAGCAGGGAGATTTCTTCGTCGTCGAAGGGGTCGATCAATGCCGAATAGAGATTGAGGACGCCGATCACCTGTCCATCAATCCGCAGCGGAAGTGAAATCGATGAATGAAACCCCTGCGCAGTGGCGGCTAGCCGCCACGGTTCGAAGGAAGCATCGTTGTCAATGTTGCGGATGATTGTAGGGACGCCGCTGCGGACGGCACGGCCACTTGGCCCGCGCCCGGTGGGCGTATCGTCCCAGGTGACGTTCAGGTTGGTGACATATGATTCGCAAAGCCCGGAACAGGCCGTTGGAACAATGCTCTTTCTTTCGTCCTGAACCGCGTCGCCAACCCAGGCCGTCAGGTAGCCGCCAATATCAACCAGGACGGAGCAAATATCTGCCAGCATCTGTTTTTCGTCGTTGTGGCGAACCAGCGACTGGGCGACACTGCTCATCATGCGCAGGGCGCGGTTCTGGCGGGTAATCTGTTGGCGGGTAATCTGCCGTTCAGTGATGTCATTGACGACGCCCGTTGTCACGCTGGGGCTGTCGTCGGCGTTGCGTTCGACGACGCAACTGCGATCCTCAACCCATAACCAACGTCCGTCGCTGTGCCGGATCCGGTATTCAAGGACTCGGGAATGATTTTTCGGGCGATTTTTGTCGTTGACCGTGGCAACCAGCAGATGCCGGTCGTCGGGATGGATTTGTGCCATCCAGTCGGCCTTGGTCTCGGGCGCGCCGGCTCGCGTATGGCCGAGCATGGCCAGCAGGCCATCGCTGGCAATCAGGTAGCTGCTTTTGTGGCTGTATTCCCAGCTGCCGGCAGCGGCGCCGTCGAGGGCCAATCGCAGGTGCGTTTCGAGATGCAGCCGTTCGCGTTCCTGCTGGGCCTGCAGCATGACATTTTCCAGCCGTTCGAGTGCCAACTGCTCGAACAGCCGGCGTTGGCTGATGACGCCTAGTATCCTGCCGTCGTTGGCGAGAACCACCATGTGCCGAAGCTGGAAGTGGTTCATCGTTTCCAGCGCCGTGGTCACCGTCGCGTCGACACGAACGCTGCGCAAGGGCGCGCTCATGGCCTGGCCCAGGCTGACTCTGTGCGGATCCTGGAAAGTGCTGATCAGGCGTGGGATGTCGCGTTCGGTGATGATGCCGAGTGGCTTTTCTTCCGCGCTGACGATCAGGTAGTCCGCAGCATGGCCGATCATGCTGGCCAAGGCCTCGCCGAGTGTCGCTTCGGGCGGCAAATGCGGGATATTCCTGTCCATGATGCCTTCCAGTGTTTGCAGGTGGCGGAAGGCCTCGGTGCCCAGGCGCAGGCGGAAATCGGTGTCGCTGACGATGCCGCAGACCTGCCCCGACGGATTGACGACGACCAGGTGGCGGATGCCATTTTCTTCGACCAGGCGGCGGGCGCTGGCTAGATCGAGATTGGTCGGGGCGGTGATCAGCGGGTGCGACATGACGGCATCGAGGCGAACATCACCCGATTGGTGCTCGTGCAGGGTACGCAGGATGTTGCTTTCGGTGATGATGCCGAGAGCTTGCCCATCGGCCATCACCAGCAGGCTGGAAATATGTTCCCGGGCCATGAGGTGGGCTGCTTCGCGCAGCGTCGCGTGCGGCGGCAGGCTGCGCACGTTGGTGGTCATGATGTCGAGGAGCGTGGTTGCGGTGGCGCTCATTTGGTATCCGTTCGGTTCGCCGCGATGATGGAGGACAGCGGGCCGCAGGTTTCCCGCATGCGCTCGGCAAGGGCGGCGAGGTGGTCGGCAATGACCGGCGGCGCGGCGGGTTCGCGCAAGGCCTCATTGAGGGCGCGGGCGGCATCGTAGATGCCCTTGAGGCCAAGGGTGCCGGAGACGCCTTTGAGACCATGGGAAATTTGTTCAGCCTGGTCAATGGCACCGCTGCTCAGGGCAGTGCTGATCTTCGCGTGGTCGTCGCCATGGGTGTCGACAAAAATGCCGAGCAGGCGCAAATAGCTGGGTAGCTTGCCGCGCATCGATTTCAGGCCGTAGGCACTGTCCAGGCCGGGGACTTTTTCGAGGGCGGCGATGGTCGCCTGTCCTGCCTCGGTCGGGGCTGGTTCTGGTTGCAGTGTCGTCGGGAGTTCTTGGGGGCTGGTTGCGATCACTGGCGGTGTCAGCCATCTGATCAGCGTGGCGTAGAGGGTGGAAGGATTGACCGGTTTGGCGACGTGATCGTTCATTCCGGCGTCAAGGCAGCGCTGACGATCCTCGCCGAAGGCGTTGGCGGTCATCGCCAGAATGGGTACCTGATGGCCGCCCGGGCTCTGTCTTATGAGGCGGGTGGCGGTCAGTCCATCCATGACCGGCATCTGGATATCCATCAGGATCAGGTCATAGGCCGTTTCGGCGGCCATTTTTACGGCTTTTTCCCCGTTGACCGCGAGATCGGCCTGCAGGCCGATGCCACGCAGCAGATCGAGCGCCACTTCCTGATTGATCGGATTGTCTTCGGCCAGCAGGATGCGGGCGTGGGGGTATTCGTTGCTGATCAACTGTTCCGCTTCGTTGGCCGAGAGGCGCGGGGTGGAGACGTCGGTGGCCGTTGTTCCGGCTTGCAGGCGGGCGGTAAACCAGAAAGTGCTGCCCTCACCGGGGATGCTGGTCAGCCCGGCTTCGCCACCCATCAGATGGGCCAGTCGGTGGGCAATGGCGAGGCCCAGTCCGGTGCCGCCAAAGCGGCGGGTTGTCGAGTTGTCGGCTTGTTCAAAGGCGTTGAAGAGACGGCTTTGTTGCTCGATGGGGATGCCGATCCCGGTGTCCGATACGGCAAAGCGCACAATCAGGTGTTCGGCCTCGGCAGAGAGCAGATTGACGGCGACGGAAATGTTGCCCTTTTCCGTGAATTTGACCGCGTTGCTCAGGTAGTTGAGCAGAACCTGGCCAATTCGTAGCGGATCGCCATGCAGCACGGGCGGCAGGGCCGGGTCGATCTCCTGGTGGAATGTCAGGCCGCGCGATTGCAGTCGGTCGAGTACCAGTTCGTTGGTGTTGTCGAGGATCCGCGAGAGGAGAAAATCGACCGGGGTAAGCTCCAGTTTTCCGGCCTCAATCTTCGAGATGTCGAGGATCTGGTTGATGATCGCCAGCAGGTGGTGGGCGGCGTCGGCCACTTTGTTCAGGCGACTGAGTTGCTCGGCATCCTGCGTGTGATGCTCGGCAAGGTGGGTGAGTCCGATAATGGCATTCATCGGCGTCCGGATCTCGTGGCTCATGTTGGCCAGAAAGTCGCTTTTCGCGCGGTTGGCCTGTTCGGCGGAGTCCTTGGCAGCCTCGAGCTCTGCCGTGCGGGCTACAACCAGTTCCTTGAGGTGCTCGCGATGTTGCTCGAGTTCGCTGGCAGTTTGCTTGGCTTCCGTGATGTCCTGCCAGATGGCCGAAACCTTGGTGCCCTCGCCGACCCGGACGGCCGCTGCCGCGACCCGGGCAATCTGGATGCTGCCATCGCGGCGTCGGTGCCGGCGCTCGAAGGTGGCGTTGCCTTGGGCGATGACCCAGGACATGAATGAACGCAGTTCAGCCTCGGTCGTATCTACTTGCAGGTCGAGAAGATTGAACCCCGAGAATTCGGCCCGGCTATAGCCGAGGTTATGAATGACCGCATCGTTGATTTCGATGAATCCCAGCGTTTCGGGATCAATCAGGCAGATGCCATCGTTGGCCTGGGTGACGATACTGCGGAAGATTTCTTCACGTTCGCGCAGTGCCTGTTCTGCTGCCTTGCGTTCGGAAACGTCGATGATGTAGACAACGAGATGCGGTTCGCCGTTGATATCAATTTTGGCGGCGGAAAGGCTGATACGTCGCCGACGTCCGTCGCGGCCAATGCCGATGCTGTCGAAATCGACGACATACCCGTCGCGTTTGAGTATCTCAATCATTCTGGCCCGATCCTCGGCTTGCCAGAGTCCGGCTTCGATAGTCGTCTTGCCGATCAGTTCTTCGCGCGTCGCGCTGTATTCGCTGAGCAAGCGTTCGTTGACATCAATCATTTTGCCATCGGCCGCGCGGGTGATACAGGCAGCGACCGGGGCGGCGCGGAAAGCGATGGCCAGCCGCTCCTGCAACTGGGCAATTTGCTCGGCGGCCCGCTTGCGTTCGGAGATGTCGAGGATGAAGGCAAGGATGTAGGGGTTGCCACCAAGGTGAACAATTTCGGCGGAAAGGCTGATCTGGACAGGCGTCCCGTCCCGTCGCAGCCACTCTGTCTGAAAGTCCTGGAGGAGGTCCGTTTCCAGTAGTTGGTTACGCCACGTTATTCGGGCTTCGGTACTCGGCCATAAATGAAAATCGAGTGCGCTCTTGCCGATCAGCTCCTCCCGCTGCCAGCCGAGTAGTTGCTGGTAGCGCGGGTTGACCTCGAGAAATGTGCCGTTTTCCAGTGTGGTTAGCGAAATGGCCGCCGGGCTGCCATTGAAGGCGACAGTAAAACGTTCCTGCAATTCATGGTTCTGGGTGATGTCGCGGCTGATGCCAAGGACGCCAATCAGATGCCCGGTGCTGTCGTGAATCGGTGCCTTGGTTGTCTGCAGCAGTTCGCGATGGCCGTCGCTGGCGAAGGTGACCCACTCGTCGTTGCGGCATGGCCCCTTGGCGAGCAGCGCGGCGAGGTCATTGGCCCGGAAAAATCGGGCCAGTTCGGGATCAACGAAATCGAAATCGGTTTTTCCGCAGATGCTGGCTTCGTCGGCCCCGAAGAACTGCTCAAAGCGCTTGTTGCAACTGAGATAGACCCCGTCAGGATCCTTCAGCCAGACGAGGTCGGGCATGGTGTCGAACAGGGTGCGCAGCTGGCCGCGCTCGCGCTCGAGACCGACTTTGGCATCTTCGGCAGCTGCGCGGCGAGCCATGTTCTCGCGTAGCAGGCGGTAAAGGAGCACAGACAGGAGACTTGCCGTTATGGCGATAAAAAACCAGCCTTTCAACATGCTTGCCGTGATACGCATGTCTGCATCGGTGATCAGGTAGGCAACAAGTTGGTCAGATACCAGAATCCACAGTGCCGCCAGCGCAACGTAGGGCAGGACTACCTGGGCGATGGCCCGATGTAGTTCTTTTTGCTGGCTGCGGTGACGGACGCGCGGCATTGTCTACTCGGCGTAGGTCTTGGCGATGGTCATGAAAGTGGCGTATTCCCGAACGAAGGCGTCGACGATGTCTGGATCGAAATGGTTTCCTTTGCCATCGACGATGATGCGGTAGGCGTCGTCAAAGGAGAATGCCGGTTTGTAGACGCGTTTGCAGGTCAGTGCATCGAAAACATCGGCCAGTGCCATCAGGCGGGCAGCAATCGGGATGCTGTCGCCGATGAGTCCATCCGGGTAGCCGCTGCCATCCCACTTTTCGTGGTGGGAGCGGGCGATCAGCTTGGCGATGGCAAGAAATTCGACCGGTTTGTCGGCATCTGCTTCGGCTTGGGCAATGGCATTGCTGCCGAGTTCGGCATGGGTTTTCATGATTTCCCACTCTTCCGGTGTCAGTTTTCCCGGCTTGAGGAGGATGTGGTCGGGAATGCCGACTTTGCCGATGTCGTGGAGCGGCGCGGACTGGGCCAGTGCGTTGATGGTCCGTTCGTCGAGATAGGCGGAGAAACGCGGGTTGTCACGCAGTGCCTTGGCCAGGGTCAGGACATACTCCTGAGTTCGCCGAAGGTGCTTGCCGGTTTCCGGGTCGCGGGTCTCGGCCAGGCGGGCCAGCGCATGGATGCTGACTTCCTGAATCAACTGGTTTTCGCCCATGCGGCGAGCGACTTCGGCCTCCAGATAATTGTTCTGGTTGCTCAGGATGTCGCGCGCCTGTTTGAGTTCGAGTTGCGTGCGGATGCGGGCGAGGACAATGCTGGGCCGGATCGGCTTGGTGATGTAGTCCACCGCGCCGTGGTCGAGGCCACGTTCTTCGTCCTCCGTGCCGTCCATGGCCGTGACAAAAATGACCGGGATGTTGCGTGTGGCGGGGGTGGTCTGCAATTCGGCGAGGACATCGTAGCCATCCATTTCCGGCATCATGACGTCGAGCAGGATGAGGTCCGGTGTCGGGCTGCCGAGCGCGATCTGCAGTGCGCGTCGGCCGGAGTTGGCGGCACGGACGCGATAGGCAGGTTGCAACAGCTCACCGAGGACGCTGAGATTCTCCGGGGTGTCGTCTACGATGAGAATGGTCGGCGGGTTGGCGCCCATTTTTGTCTCCTGTCGCCCGATCATGGCGAATTTCTCAGAATTATCACCTTGTGACCGGGAAAATGCTATGGCGGCAAACCCTCATCGGTTGCCTCGGGAGGGTTTTTGTCGTCTAGTCAGATCGCCCTTTGCGTTCCGACGATACGGTGATAGGTGGCAAAGCGCGTTTTATCGATCTTTTCGGCGTCGACCGCAGCAATCAGGGCGCAATCCGGTTCCCGGTTGTGGTGGCAGTCGCGGAAACGACATTGACCAAGATAGGGTCGAAATTCAGGGAAGGCCTGCTCGATTTCCTGACGTTCTAGGTGGCCCAGGCCGAATTCCTGGAGGCCGGGTGAGTCGATCAGATGGCTATCGGCATCCAGATGGTAGAGCGTGGCGTGCGTCGTGGTGTGCTTGCCGGAGTCGAGCGCCTGCGATATTTCGCGGGTGGCTGCCCGGGCTTCGGGGATCAGGGCATTGACCAGCGTCGACTTGCCCATGCCGGATTGGCCGACGAGTACGCTGGTCTGGTTGGCAAGGTGGGGGCGCAGGTCTTCAGCGTGTTCGAGGGCGGATAGTTCGAGAACGCGGTAGCCCAGGCTGGAGAGTACCGCCAGGCGTTGGCGGGCGGCTGGCAGTTTGTCGGCGAGGTCGCACTTGTTGAGGACGATGAGCGGCGTGATTTCCTCGCTCTCGGCTGCTATCAGGGCGCGGGCAATCAGTTCGTCGGAAAAGGCCGGTTCGGTGGCGACGACGATGACTAGTTGATCGACATTGGCGGCGATCAGTTTCTGGCGGATTTCGTTCGAGCGGTAGAGCAGGCTGCTGCGCGGCTGAATCGCCTCGATGACGCCCTGGTCGTCGGAGGTCTGCTTGATATCGACGCGATCACCGCAGGCGACATCGCTTTTCTTGCCGCGCGGGAAACAGGGCAGGCGTGAGCCGTCGGCCAGTTCGACCACGTACTGGCGGCCGTGCGCGGCAATGACGCGGCCTTCCATCAGTCTTTGAAGTGGTAGTACTGCTGGTTCAGATAGGCGGCAACTTCGGCTTCTTCTTCCGGAAACCAGCCAGCCTTGACCTGCGAGTTGCAGGTGGCGACGCGTTGCAGGACATCGAGCTGGGTCGACAGCAAGCGACCATCACGGGTGTACATCTTGCTGCCATCGCCGCCGTAGAGACGGACATGGCAGGCGACGCAGGCCTCGTCATGGCGTGCCTTGCCGACTTTCGGGTCGGCATTGCCCCATGGCTCGGCGGCCAGTACCGGCAAGGAGATCAGGGAGCTGGCAAGCAGTGCGTTGACTGTTTTCATGCGGGTTTCTCCTGAATTTGCAGGTGCGCGATGCGCTGCGCGGCCGGCGGGTGGGAATCGTGGAACAGCGAGTGTAGCGGGTCGGGGGTCAGGGTAGAAGCATTGTCCTGATAGAGCTTGACCAGGGCGCGAATGAGGTCGCTGGCGGCGGCGTGTTGAGCGGCGTAGGCATCGGCCTCGAATTCGTGGCGACGGGACAGGTTGCTCATCAGCGGGCTGAGCGGAAAGGTGAACACCGGCATGACCAGAAAGAAAAGGATCAGCGCCAGCGCTGTGCTTTGGGCCGGTACGCCGAGGCCGGTGTAGAACCACGGGGCATCGATCAGCTGGCCGAGCAGCCAGAGGAAAGCGAGCGAGCCGGCGAACATGAGCACCATGCGCTTGACGACGTGCTTTTTGCGGAAATGGCCAAGTTCGTGGGCGAGCACGGCTTCGACCTCGGGCGGTTCGAGGCGGGAAAGCAGGGTGTCAAAGAAGACAATGCGCTTGGTGTTGCCGAAGCCCGTGAAATAGGCGTTGCCGTGGCTTGAACGCTTCGAACCATCCATGACGAAAAGGCCGGATGAGCGGAAGCCGCAACGGGTGAGCAGGGCTTCGATGCGTGATTTCATTTCGCCGTCTTCGAGCGGTGAGAACTTGTTGAAGAGCGGCGCAATCCAGGTCGGGTAAACGAACATGATGAGCAGGTTGAAGCCGCTCCAGAACAGCCAGACGTAAAGCCACCAATACTGGCCCATGGCGCCCATCAGCCACAGAACGGCGGTGATGACAGGGGCCCCGATGGCGATGCCAAGCAGGGTTTGCTTGAGCAGGTCGGTAACGAACAGGCCGAGGGTCATCCGGTTGAAGCCGTGCCGTTCTTCGATGACGAACTGGCTGTACAGCGAGAGCGGCAGATCAATCAGGCCGGAAATGACCATGACGCTGAAGATCATCGCCAGACCGTAGGAGAGGTCGTCCAGGCGGAGTGACCAGAAATCGTGCAGGGCAGCGAGGCCGCCACCCAGGGTGAAGGCCAGAAGCAGCACTGCCTCGATCAGCGTGCCGACAATGGCCGTTTTGCTGCGGTCGACGGTGTAATCAGCCGCTTTTTGATGCGCCGGCAGGGCAATCCGTTCGGCGAAATCAGCCGGCACGGCATTGCGATGGGTGGCGACGAAGCGGATGTGGCGCAGCTTGAGCCACAGGCGGACTGCCACGGTCAACCCGAAAAAAAGCAGAAAAATGAAAGTGAAGTCAGGTGTCACGGATGGGGGACCAAAGCTGTGCGAAAATCGCGGTTTTCAAGGATTCGGGCAATTATATGGCAGGCACTGCAAACAACCTCGTCTGGCTGGACATGGAAATGACCGGTCTGAACCCGGATGGCGACCGCATCATCGAAATGGCCATGGTCGTCACCAATTCGGAGCTCGAAATGGTCGCCGAATCGCCTGCCTGGGTTGTCCATCAGAGCGATGAAGTTCTGGCCGGCATGGATGATTGGAACCAGAAAACCCACGGACGTTCCGGTCTTATCGACAAGGTCAAGGCGTCGACGATGAATGAGGCTGAAGTCGAGGCCGAGGCGCTGGAATTTCTGAAGAAATATTCGCTGGCCGGTCACTCGCCGATGTGCGGCAACTCGATCGGCCAGGATCGCCGTTTCATGGCCCGCTACATGCCGACGCTGGAAGCCTTCTTTCACTACCGGAATCTCGATGTCAGCACCCTCAAGGAACTGTGCAAGCGCTGGCAGCCGGAAATCTACAAGGGCTTCAAGAAAAAGAGCAAGCACACGGCGCTGGCCGATATTTACGAGTCCATCGACGAAATGAAGTATTACCGCGAGCACTTCCTGAAGGGGTAATCGTTTTTTCGGCGCTGTCGTCAGCGCCGGAAAAGACGGAAGGTTTCCTTGCGATCGCCGGGGCGGTTGCCTTCCCAGACCTTGGTCCACTGGCCATTTGGCGCTGATAGCTCACGGCGGGTGTCGCCAACGACCAGCAACCAGTTGCATGCCTGTCCAGCCTTTGACTCTTCGGCCGACGGTTCGATGCCGACGAAATAGGACAGCGAAGCGAGCTGGGTTTCATTCAGTTTGCGCTCGGCCAGGCAGCCATGATCGGCCGGCAATGCCTGGGCTATGGCTTGGGCGACCGGGCGATAGGACTTGTTGAAATCGAACCATGGCATGATCAGGGTCGTCGCCAGCAACCAGAGCGTCGTGCAGCCCAGGGTCCAATGGGTCAGGCTGCGGTAGGGAGAGCGCGGGGCTGTGATGATCAGCCAGATCCACCAGGCCGTTGCCGCCAAGCCGATAACCAGCGCCAGCAGATCGAAGTGTCCGGTGAAGCCCGGGCGCAGCACCAGGGCCCGCTTGGCCATCTGTCCCGGCCAGCCGAGAACCATCGCCGACCAGCCCAGCCAGACGATGCCGACAAAGACACTGAAGGTCGACATCGCAAACCAGTCGAAGGCATTGGCCGAACCGCGGCGCAAGGCCAAGGCACCGGGCGTGGCGAGAAGTGCCAGCGGTGGCAACAGCAGCAATGCGGGAATTTGCCGTGGGCGGTAGGCCCAGGCCAGCAACAACAAGGTAATCAGGAAAAATGCAAGGGGCAGCAACTGCTCGGCTGACTTGAGGTTCTTGCGCCTGATCCACAGCGTCCATCCGGCGAGCGGCAGGGCAGGGAAAGCGAACCAAGGCACCATGGCAAGAAAGCGGCCGCCGCCAGCGAGCGAAAAAGGTGTTTTGAGCGGCGCCAGTTCGGTAGCCAACCAACCGTGGAAGCGGCTCGGCTCCAGATTGAGCAGCAGCAGTGGCCACGGCAGAATCAGGACAGTGGCCAGGGCAAGGCCGATGAGCAGGGTGTGCAGGGCTTTCGGGCGATCCGGAGACAGCCACCAGGCGATGGGGGCGATGGCCAGAAGCGGCAATGTCGGCGCGATGCCGGTACCAAGCAGGCAGCCGGCTACTGCGAGGCCGTAGAAAATGCCGGTCAAGCGTGGTTTTCGGCCAATCG
>Ga0209211_10005834_pt1 | contig 18156 bp, 20 predicted proteins | sample RifGroA2_FD_183992 | JGI IMG/M metagenome (GOLD analysis project Ga0209211, IMG submission 183992) | Groundwater microbial communities from Rifle, Colorado, USA - Groundwater A2 (SPAdes) (version 2) | ecosystem: Environmental > Aquatic > Deep subsurface > Groundwater | place: Rifle, Colorado... | reverse complement strand
GATGAGCGACCGGATCTCGGTGATCTGGCGCGGGTCGAGCCCGATCGTGGGCTCGTCGAGGATCAGCACCTCCGGGTCGCTCACGAGCGCCTGGGCCAGCCCGACGCGCTGCCGGTAGCCCTTCGAGAGCTTGCCGATCAGCCGGTTCTGGACGTCGGCGATCAGGCAGCGGTCCATGACGTCGGCCACCCGGCGGCGGCGCTCGCCCCGCGCCACGCCCTTGACCTCGGCGACGAAGTCCAGGTACGGCGCCACGCGCAGGTCGGTGTAGAGCGGCACGCTTTCCGGCAGGTAGCCAATCCGCCGCCGCACCTCCATCGACTGGGTGAGGACGTCGTAGCCGGCGACGCGGGCCGAGCCTCCCGTCGCGGGCATGAAGCACGAGAGGATGCGCATCGTCGTCGACTTGCCGGCGCCGTTCGGGCCGAGGAAGCCGACGATCTGCCCGGGCTCGACGCGGAACGACACGTCGCGGATCGCGGTGACCGGACCGTACTGCTTCGTGAGGCCTTGAACTTCGATCATGTGAGCCGGAGGCGGATTATATCACCGTTGCGGCGCGGCGACAGTGGGCGTGATCGCCCGGAGCCACGGGGGGAGCGCGATCATCCGGCCGGTGGCGGCGTCCCAGCAGGCGTGGAGCGTCGAGCCCGTGGCCACCGGCTCCCCGGCCTCGTTCAGGATCTCGTACGCGAACCGGAAGCTCGCGCGCTTGCGCTCGCTCACCCAGCAGCGGACCTCCAGGAGGTCGTCGAGGCGCGCCGGCCGCACGTAGCGCACGGTCGCCTCGACCACGGGCATATGGATCTTCTGGTCCACCTCGGAGATCGGCATGCCCTGCTGCCGCAGGAACTCCACGCGGCCCACCTCGAAGTACGTGAGGTAGTTGCCGTAGTAGACGACCTTCATGCAGTCCGTGTCCTTGTAGCGGACACGGAGCGTGGTCGAGGCGATCATCTAGAGGTACTGGCCGTAGCGGATCTTCTCGACGATCCCGCGCACGCCCTTGTAGCCGTCGATGGCGTCGAGGAGGTCGTCGGTGCTGACGAGCGAGGCCTCCCCGGTCTCCGCGGCGCGGTGCACCTTCCCCTCGAGGGCGCGCTGGACGATCACCGCGATGTCGGCGCCGCTCATGCCGCCCATGACGGGCAGGATCTTGCGGTGGTCGATCGGCGCGAACAGCGGGCGCCCGGCGTTCTTCTCCGTGCGCGCGCGGATCAGCTCGAGGATCTCCTGCTGTCCCTGCGGGTCGGGCAGCGCGACCTCGACCAGGTGGTCGAGGCGCCCGGGCGCGACCAGCGCGGGGTCGATCGCGTCCGTGCGGGTCGTGGCCGCGACGACCAGCACGCGCGAGGTGGCGTCGACCGCATCGAGCTTCTCGCAGAGCGCCGCCACGAGCCGGGCGCTCGCCTCGCGCGCCTGCGGCGGCGGCAGCAGGTGCTCGAGCGAGAGCGCCTCGGCCTCGTCCAGGAAGAGGACGGCCTTGCCCTCGCCGATCGCGATCCGGAGGATCTCCTGCAGCAGCTCGCCCGTGTTCGCGCCGAACTTGGACGTGAGGTTCGTGAGCTTCAGGTGGTAGAAGATCGCGCCCGACGCCGTCGCCAGGGCCTGGGCGAGCTTCCCCTTGCCGGTGCCCGGCGGCCCGTACAGCAGCACGCCCTTGGGCGGCGCGATGCCCCACCCCTTGTAGAGGTCCGGGTTCGTCAGCGCGAGCGAGAAGCCCTTGAGCCCCGCCTTGGCCTCGCGGAGCCCGCCGACGTCGTCGAAGCTCACCATCGGGCGGATCTGCGTCTCCACCCGCCCCGTCAGGTCCCCGAACTTCTCCCCGAGCTTCGCGAAGACGTCCTCCAGCCGCCGCTGGAGGGCCCACTCCTGGTCGTTGCGCTCGACGTCCGCCATGACGTCAGATGTTCGGCCGCGGCGGGGCCACGCGCACGCCGCCGCCCTTGTCGAACACGCGGTCCTCGACGAGCACCGGCACCTTCGCGCGGATGGCGAGCGCGATCGCGTCGGACGGGCGCGCGTCGAGCTGGAGGTCGGCCCCGCCCGCCTTGAGGTAGACCGTGGCGTAGTACACGTCGTCGCGCAGGTCGGTGATCACGACGCGCGTGAGCGCGACCTTCAGCCGCCCGAAGAGCGTGAGGAACAGGTCGTGCGTGAGCGGGCGGGGGGGCGTGACGCCCTGCAGCGGCACGGCGATCCCGGTCGCCTCGGCGAGCCCGATCACCATCGCGAGGGCGCGCCGATCCCGCTTGCCCTGGAGCAGGACCGTCGGCTGCTGGGTGCGCTGGTCCAGCACGACCGCGAGCACCTCCACCTCCTGCGGCCCGATCACCCGGGGCGGTGCGGCGGGGGGGCCGTCGGGCGCGAGGTCGGCCCGGCCCGGCGCGCCCAGCAGGGTGGCGGTCAGCAGCGCGGTGGTCACCACACGGGCCTTCGTGCTCATGCCTGCTCCCCCGGTCGACGGCATCGGCCCAGTATAGCGCGGCTACGCGGCCCGCCCCGGGGCGAGCCGGAGGCTCACGCCGGCGCCGGCGAGGAGCAAGGCGGTGAGCGCGCTCCAGGTGGCTCCGTAGCCCGCGGCGTGGATGACCCAGCCGAAGACGAACGCCCCGGCCGTCTGGCCCACGAGGAACACCGCGCTGAAGATCCCGACGACGACGCCGCGGCGCGTCTCCGGCGTCTCGTCCGTCACCAGGGCGGCGAGGCCGGGATAGAGGAAGCCGTGCGCGCCGCCGGACAGGAGGCCGGCCACGAACAGGACCGGCAGGACCGGCGTCGTGCCCGACCGGTCCGCGAGGAGCGCGAGCATCGCCAGCAGCGCCGTCCCGGCCGTCTGCACGAACATGGACGGCACGATCACGGCCGCGCGGCCGTGCGTGTCGAGCAGCCGCCCCCCGAGGACACGCACGCCGATCGCGGCGGTCGCGTACGCCGTGTAGAAGAGGGCGAGCGTCCGCACCCCGAGGCTCTCGGCGAAGGTCGGCAGGAACACCCAGATCGTCCCCGCGCCGAGGCCGAAGAAGAGCGTGACCGCCATGGGGCGGCGCCACAATTCGTCGAGGCCGCCGCGCTCCCAGAGCGAGGCCCGCGCGGGCAGCGCGGGGCCGCGCCGGCCGCCCGGCAGCCGCGTGACGAGGAGACAGGCGACGCCGGCGAGCGCGGCCGCGAGCACGAAGAGCGGCCGGAAGCCGAGCCGGCGGACCACCCACTCGCCCACGAGCGGCGCGATCGCGGTCGCGGCGAGCCCCGAGACGCCGTAGATCCCGAGCGCCCAGCCGCGCTGGTCGGGCGCGACCAGATCGATCACGTACGAGTAGTTCGCGACGAAGAACGCGGAGAAGCCGAGGCCCTGCAGGACGCGGACGAGGGCGAGCACGGGGATCGTCGGCACCGCCGCGGCGAGGAGCGCGGACGCGAGCACGAGACCGACGCCCGTGAGCATGAAGGGGCGCCGGCCGACCGCGTCGATCCACGGCCCGACGAGCGGCTGGCAGACGATGCCGACGGCGTTGAAGAGGCCCATGACGACGCCGATCTCGACCGCGGTCCCGCCCAGCGCGTCGATGTAGAGGGGCAGGAGGATGAAGCAGTTCAGGCCGAAGAAGAAGAAGAAGTTGGTGACGGTCGCTCGCAGGAAAGGATTGTCGGATAGAATGGGCGGCACGGTCGATTATCGCATGACGACCATCGGCGCGCTGCTCGGGCGGTCCCTCGACGACCGCGGCGGCGACCTCTTCCTCACACTCGATCCCGCGTTCCAGGGGCTTCCCGACACCGCGCACGGCGGGTCCGTCCTCGCCGCCTTCGACGCGCTCGCGGGTCTCCGCGGGCCGCGCGCGGTCGCCGGGGTCTACCGGAAGCGCGTGCCGCTCGGCGTGCCGCTCGCGCTCGCGCGCACCCGCGAGGCGGGCGCGCACGCCTTCGCGCTGCGCGACCCCGACGGGTCCGTCCTCGTCGACGGCCGCGTCGCGGCGACGGCAGCGGACGCCGGCGGCCACGCGGACGAGCCGGCGGGCGGACGTGCGCGGGAGGAGTCGACGGAGACCCGTTCCCGCCGCGGGGAGTGCGGGCCCCGCGCGCCCGGATGGAGCCCAGCCGCCCAGGGGCAGCGGACGCCTGCCGCGTGGTCGACGGCGACCCCTCCCGCGCACGCCGGCCCGCCGGCCCTCCCGGAGAGCGACGGGCATCCGCTGCCGATCTCGCGCGCGTGCTTCGCGTGCGGCAGCGACAACCCGCTCGGCCTGCGCGTCCGCCTCGCGTTCGACGACCGGACCGTGTGGGGCGCGTGGGCGCCGCGCGAGCCGTTCCGCGACGCCGACGGCGCGCTCGCGCCCGCCGCGCTGACCACGCTGCTCGACGAGACCGCGTTCTGGCTCGGCGCGCTCGCCACCGGCGAGTCGGGCATGACGACGGACCTCCGGGTCACGCTCCACCGCCCCGTCCCGTTCGGGACGGCCATCCGCGTGTCCGGCAGCCGCGCCGCCGTCCGCCCGCACGCCGACGACCGGCGCTACTGGGACACGGCGGTCGCCGCGCACGACGCCGCCGGCGCGCGCGTCGCCTCGGCGCGCATCACCTTCGTCGCCGTGCGGGGCGCGGCCCGCCGCCTCGTCCGGGGCATGCTCGCGATCAACGACGCCGACGTCGTCCGCCGGGTCTTTCCGGCCTACGCCCGCGCGGGCGCGTGAGCCTCCGCGGCGCGCGGTGGCTGATGCTGCTCGTGCCGGCGTCGCTCTACGTCTTCTCCTGGCTCCATCGCGTGGCGCCCGCGGTCGTCGCGGAGGACCTCATGCGCGCCTTCACGATCAGCGCGGCGGCGCTCGGCAACCTCTCGGCGATCTACCCGTACGTCTTCGCCGTGATGGCGCTCGTCGCGGGCAGCCTCGCCGACACGCTCGGGCCGCGCCGGACGATCGCGCTCGGCGGCGGGACGATGGGGCTCGGCGCCGTGCTCTTCGGCCTGGCGCCCACGTTTTCGCTCGCGTTCGCCGGGCGGCTCCTGGTCGGCCTCGGCGCCTCGGTCTTGCTGATCGCCTGGCTCGCGCTCGCCACCGCCTGGTTCCGCCCGAACGAGTTCGCCACGATCTCCGGCTGGACGCAGACGGTCGGCAACGTGGGCGCGCTCGCCGCCGCGACGCCGCTCGCGCTCCTGGTGGGCGCGGTGGGCTGGCGGGGGACGTTCGTGGTGATCGGCGTCGTCACGCTCGCGCTCGCCGCGGCCGCAGCGGCGCTCGTGCGCGACCGCCCGGAGGCGCTGGGCCTCCCGGCCGTCAACCCCGAGCGGACCGGGCCGGCCGCGCCGACGGTGCGCGAGGTCCTGCGGGGCGTGCCGGGGATCGTGGCGAACCCGCGCACGTGGCCGCCGATCCTCACCGCGGGCGGCGTCTACACGACGCAGATCACGTTCCTCGGCCTCTGGGGCGTGCCCTATCTCACGCAGGTCTACGGCCTCTCGCGCGTGGACGCCGCGACGCTCGCCTCGATGCTCGCGATCGGCATGGGCGCGGGCGCGCCGCTCGTCGGCTGGCTCTCGGACCGCTGGCTCGGCCTGCGCCGCCCGCCGATGCTCGCGTTCTCGGCGGTCTACGCCCTCTGCTGGGTGCCGCTCGCGCTGCCCGGCCTGCGCGTGCCGGTGCCGCTGCTCGCGCCGTTCTTCCTCCTGATGGGGTTCGCCTCCGCGGGCCTCGTGCTGCTCTGGAGCTGCGTGCGCGAGGTGAACGACCCCGCGCGCGTCGGGATCGCCGTCGGCTTCTGCAACCTGCCGATCTTCCTCGGCATCGCGCTGCTCCAGTGGCTCACCGGCGCGATCCTCGACGCGAAGTGGGACGGGCTCCAGGTCGCCGGCGCGCGCGTCTACCCGCCGGCGGCCTGGGAGGCCGCGTTCGGCGTGTGCCTCGGGCTCGCGCTCGCGGCCGTCGTCACCGCGGCCCTCGTGACCGAGACGCGCTGCCGCAACGTCTGGCGGCGAAACGAGCTATGATCGGCACGACGCACCCGGTGGGCTCGGCGTGACGCAGCCAGGAGGAGGATCGCCATGACCAGGACCACGCAGCTCGTCCTGCCCCTGAAGTCGCGGCCCGGCGTCCTCGCGAAGGTCTGCAAGACGCTCGCGGACGCCCGCGTGAACATCGTCGCGATCTGCGCGCCCGAGGCGCGCGGCACCACCCGGGTCCGGGTGGTCGTGAACGACCCGACGCGAGCCGCGCGGGCCCTGACGAAGGCCGGGTATCGGGTCGGCAGGGAGCGGGCGCTCGTCGTGCGGCTCACGAACAAGCCCGGCGCCCTCGGCCGCGTGGCGACCGCGCTCGCCCGCGCCCGGAAGAACATCAAGACCTGCTACGCCACCACGGCGGGGCAGCGGGCCGCGGTCGTCCTCACGCTGTCCTGACTTCATGGGGGGCTCCGGGCGCCCCCCAAGCCTCCCAAGCGCTCGGGACGCCCATGCTGCGCCGTGGCGCCCCTCGACAGCGCGGCTGGCTCACACGCTCTGACTTCATGGGGGGCTCCGGGCGCCCCCCAAGCCCCCCAAGCGCTCGGGGCGTCACGCCTGCGCGGCCTTCCGCTCGGCGTCCACCCACGCCTGCCATTCGGCCGGCGCGTGGCCGAGCGCCAGGCGCGGGCCCGAGCGCGCGAGCGGCGTCCGGAGCAGCCGGGGCTCGTCGAGCGCGCGATCGAGGAGGCGCTGGGGCGAGTCGCCCGCCACGCGGAGGCCGAGGGCGTGGAAGCGCGGGCTCTCGCGGTCGATCAGCGCGGCGGCGCCGAAGCGCTCGGCGAAGCGCCGGAGCTCGCCGCGCGAGGCCGGCCGCTCCGCGAGGTCCACGAAGTGGACGGCGATCCGCCGCTCGGCGAAGAAGCGGAGCGCCTTGCGCGTGTCCTGGCAGTCCTTGAAGCCGAAGACCTGCACGCTCAGGCCCGGCAGAGGAGGGCGCGCTCCTTCAGCGCCTCCCACACCGCGAGCGACACGGCGGGGCTGCCGGGCGGGTTCGTCCGGCCGGTGCGCGGCCCGTGGAAGTCCGAGCCGCCCGTCGCGACGAGCCCGTGCTCGCGGCAGAGATCGACGTAGTGCGCGGTCCGGGCCGCCGAGTGCTCGGGGTAGTAGCACTCGATCCCCTCGAGCCCCGCCGCGACGAGCCCCGGGACCAGCTCGTCCTGGTCGGCGAGCCCGGGATGGGCGAGCACCGGGACGCCGCGGGCGCGCCGGATCACGCCGACCGCCTCGGCGGGCGTGAGCCGCCGGCGGGGCACGTGGGCGGGGCCGCCCGCGTGCAGGTACCGGTCGAACGCCTCGCGGACCGACTTCACGTAGCCCCGCGCCACCATCACGCGGGCGACGTGCGGCCGCCCCGCGGCGCCCTCCTGCACGAGTGCGAAGACCTCGTCGGCGTCGATCGGCATGCCGAGCTCGGCGAGGCGCCCGGCGATGCGCACCACGCGCGCCCGCCGCTCGGCGCGCTGCTCCCGGAGGAACGCCTGGAACCAGGCGGCCTCCCAGTCCACGCAGTAGCCGAGCACGTGGACCTCGGCGCCCGGGACGTCGCAGTTGATCTCGAGCCCGGGCACGATCTCGAGCGGCGGCTGCCGGCGGGCCTCGGCGAGCGCCGCGGGGAGCCCCTCGGTCGAGTCGTGGTCGGTGACGGCGAGCACGCGCACGCCCTGGCGGACCGCCTCGCGCACCAGCGCCTCCGGGGGGAGCGTGCCGTCCGAGGCCGTCGTGTGCGTGTGCAGGTCGACGGGGCCGCCCATCACTCCGCCGTCAGGTAGGTCAGGAGCGTCCGGACGGCGACGCCCGTCGCGCCCTTCGGCGCGAGGGGCAGGTCCTTCTCGGTGAACGCCGGGCCGGCGACGTCGAGGTGCGCCCAGGGCGTGGCGCCCGCGAACTCCTTGAGGAACAGCCCCGCCGTGATCGCGCCGCCGCCGCGCGGACCCACGTTGTTCAGGTCCGCGATCTCGCTCTTGAGGTGCTCCTTGTACTCGTCGATCAGCGGGAGCTGCCAGAACGGCTCGCCGGCCGCCTCGGCCGCCCGGAGCAGCCGGCTGGCGAGTCCCGCGTCGTTCGCCATGAGGCCGCCGCAGAGCGGGCCGAGGGCGATGACGCACGCGCCGGTGAGCGTCGCCACGTCCACGATCTCGTCGGGCTCGACGCGGCGCACGGCGTAGCAGAGGGCGTCGGCGAGCGTGAGCCGCCCCTCGGCGTCGGTGTTCCCGACCTCGATCGTGGTGCCGTTCATCGCGCGCAGCACGTCGCCCGGGCGCGTCGCCGAGCCCGACGGCATGTTCTCGGTGGCCGCGATGAGCCCGTGCACCTCGACCGGGGGCCGGAGGATGGGCAGGGCCCCCATGACGCCGAGCACCGCCGCGGCGCCGGCCATGTCGTACTTCATCCGGAGCATGCCCTCCGACGTCTTGAGGTCGAGGCCGCCCGAGTCGAACGTGATGCCCTTGCCGATCACCACGACGCGCTTCCTCGCGCGGCCCGCCGACCGGCCTCCCGGCCGCCCGGCCGGGCTGTAGATCAGATGGATGAACCGCGGCGGCTCGGCGCTCCCCGCGGCGACGCCGAGGAACGCGCCCATGCCGAGCCGGCGGCACTCGGCGCGGCCGTGGACGCGGACCGTCAGCTTCCGCTCCCGCGCGAGCCGGACGGCCGCGCGCGCCAGGTCGCTCGGGCCCAGGTCCTTCGCCGGCGTGTTGACGAGGTCGCGCGCGAGCGCCGTCGCGTTGGCGAACGTCTCGCCGCGGTGGACGCCCTCGGCGACGTCGCGCGCGTGGCGCGCGTCGGGCTCGACGACGGTGAGCGTCGCGACCACGCGCTCGGCCTTCTCGCGCCGGTACCGCTCGAAGCCGTAGGCGCCGAGCAGGGCGCCCTCGACCACCGCCTGGGCGCGCTGCCGCGCGGGCAGCCGGTCGCCCAGGACCTCGGCCGCGACCGCGCGCGCCCCGAGGTCGCGCGCGCGCCGCACGCCCGCGGCCGCCGCCCGCCGGAGCGTCTCCGCGGTGGTCTCCGCCCGCGGGCCGAGCCCGGCGACGACGATGCGGCGGCCGTCGGCGTGCACGTGCGTCACCTGCCCGACCTTCGCCTTGAACTGCTCGGCCTCGAGCACGCGCCCGACCTGCCCGCCGGCCGCGCGGTCGAGCCGCGCGAGGCCGCCGGGGAGTTTCTTCTCGCCGGCGTAGAGGCCGGCGACGACCGCGTCCCCGGGGACCTCGTCCAGCCGCTGGCTCGCCACGACCACCCTCACGCCGTCTTCCCTCCTTCGAGGGCCTGGGCCCGCCGGATCATGTCCACGAGCCCCTCGGTGACGTCGAGCTGGCCCGCGCGCTCCACCTCGACCCAGCGGACGGCGTCGGCGTCGCTGCCCGCCACGACGTCCGTCGTCTCCGGGCGCACGAGGTAGTCCATCAGAACGTAATGATAGCGGACCCGTCCCGCGTCGTCCTTCACCACCCGCTCCACCGTGCCCGCCAGGCCGACCACGTGGACGCGGAGCCCGCACTCCTCGGCGACCTCGCGGACGACGGCCGCGCGCGTCGTCTCGCCGAGGTGGACGAGCCCGCCCGGCAGGCTCCACTGGCCGGCGCCGGGGGGCCGGCCGCGGCGGACGAGCAGCACGCGGCCCTCGTGGAGGACGACCGCGCCGACACCGAGCCGCGGGTGCTCCGGGTACTCGCGGCTCACGCCGCGCCGGCGAGCCAGGCGTCGGTGGCGTACTTCTCGCCGGCGAGCGCCTCGGCGAGCGCCGCCTCCTCGCCGGTGAGCCCGGCGGGCGCGAGCGCGAGCCCGTGCTCGCGCTCGAACGCGGCGGCGAGCGCCCGCGCGACCTCGGCGAAGCCGGGCCGGCGGCCGAGCGCCGCCTCGAGCGTGGTCAGGCTCGCCAGCGGGTCCGCGGTCGTCGGGAAGAGCGCGGCCAGGCGCGGCGCGTCCACGCCGAGCAGCACGGCGCCGTGCTGGAGGAACGCGCTCCCCTGCCGGCGCTGCGCGCTGCCGACGACCTTGCGGCCGGCGATCTCGAGCTCGTAGCTGCCCGCGCGCGCGAAGCAGAAGGCGGGCGTCGGCCCGCCCGAGGGCGCGACCGGCACGATCTCGACCGGGGCGCCGAGCGCGCGCAGGCCGCGCGCGAGCGCCCGGCCGATCCAGTGGTAGGTCTCGAGCAGGTCGGCGCCGACGCCGAGGTCCGCGGCGGTGGCGACGACGCTGTAGGTCAGCTCGCGCTCGGGGCCGTCGTGGTAGATCGCGCTCCCGCCGGTCGGGCGGCGCACGAGCCCGACGCCGAGGGCGGCACACGCCGCCAGGTCCACGTCGCCCGCGAGCGGCTGGCCGTAGCCGAGGGAGACCGTCGCCGGCGCCCACGCGAAGAACCGGAGCGTCGGCGGCGAAGTGCCCGCCTGGCGGCCGCGCCAGAGCGCCTCGTCCACCGCCATGTTGCTCGCGCCGTCGGCGGGCTCGGTCACGAGCAGGCGCCAGGGTCGGGCGTGCGGTCGGTCCGTCACGCCCCTAGCATCGCACGGCAGGGCGGCGCCCGCTCCTCCCCCCGCGGCGACTGCGCGCGCTCCTCCAGGTCGATGCGGTCCTCCTCGAGCGCGGTTGCCAGGTCACGCCGCAAACCCATGCGCAGCAGCAGGGCAAGCAGCCTGACCACCCCACAAGTCAGGGCCGGCCTCGCCGTGTTCCAGGCGCTCCGCGATAACCCTGAGAGCCAGCGCCTGAACCCTTGCGACAGCTCCTTCATGGGTATCGCCGTACGCGAGAACGCTCGCTCGACCTCGACCTTGAACGTGATCCACGTCTCACACCCCCTGGCTCAGCAGGATACGCTGACGGCTCCGACCAGCGGACTTCGTCAGGATCCAGCGAACGCGCAGGCCCAGCGGCCGGGGCGAGCAACGCGAGCTGCGGACCGCTGAAGTCTGAAGTTCGACGCTCAGCGAAGCCGAGCACGGATCAATGCGGGGATCGCGCTTGCCGTGAACGCACGCCAGGACGACGACGAAACTCTCGAGCACTCGAGACCAAAGGGCGTAGGGGAATCGCCGCAGCAGAGCACGGCGGGCACCACGATGCCGATCGGAGTATGCAAGCGGATCGTCCGAGATCCGTGCGATGACGGCGTCCACCGCTTCGCGGAACTCATAACCGAGACTCGGTTGCTGCCCGTCGTACCAGTCCCCGATTCGCTCCAAGTCGAGCTCGGCAGCTCGACGGATGAGGACCGGTAGGGTCAACGACGCCGCTGCTCAAGGCGAGCCTTGACCTCTGGCCACGGACTCTGAGCATCGGGATTCTTCTCGAGATCGGCGAGGCGCTCGTCGAGCAGGGCGCGCTCCTCAGGTGTCACAGGGATGTCCTCTTCGGAGAGGGTATCCCACAGCGCTTCGATCAGCTGGAGGCGATCACTCGGGCTGAGCTTCAACGCCTCTGCCAGCAGGTCAGCGTTCATGACGGAAAGTATAGCGCGTCGGGGTCGCCTGGGCATCGGACTCGACGATGCCGCCTGGGGTTATGCTCGATATGCGGCGAACGCTCACGTTGACCGGCCGCGGCGAGCGAATGCGAGCCAGCGGTCCGGTCGAACGTGTTGTTAGCCACTCTCGTCTTCCTCAAGCGGCTGGGGTACGTAGACTCGCTTGAGAGGCAAGAGGCCTTTGTATCGGGAATCGAAATTCTCGTAGTGCTGAAGGATGAGGTCCACGAGCTCAGGGCCGTCAATCAGACGCAGGTTACTTTTCGCGCGGGCAAAGCTCCTGGCCTGAGAGGAAAAGCTGCCGAGCGTAATGAGGAGTCCAAACTCGGCGGCTGTGACCTTCCCGTAGAGCGCGGACACGATGGGATCACCGACGGTGCCCTCGCCGCTCTTGACCTGCACCTTGACGATCGGCGGCTCAAAGCCCAGTTCGTCCCGATGCGCAAGAATGTCGATCCCGCCGTCCGGCCCTTCGGGTGACACACGCGTTCGGTACCCCATCGCGTTCAGGAGGTGAGCTACGAACTCGGCGAGAGGGTGTCCCTTGAGTTCTCTCGCCAGTGTTTTGATGACGAAATCGCGCGTGGTTTCCTCGATCTCTTCAGCTACGGGAGCGACGCTTTCGTCTTCCACAACGCTTGGGGCAGTGGCCTGGCCGGCCGCTCCTTTCACGAACTCGTCGACGTGGTTCTGGACACGAAACAGACTCATCGCCGAGCCGATCTCGTAGAGCGCTCCCTGCGAGAACGCCGTTCGCGGCACAGCACGTAGCCAGGTTACAGCCCGCTGGTGTGGGTAGCCAGGCTCGCTGGTCGCGTCGTATTGGTACGGTCCTTCGACCCGTCCGATATGCACCAGGCGGTCTCGTTGAGATGGATAGACGATCAGATCGCCGACCTGCATCTGATGAGCGAATCGGAAGAGCTGCCCGGCATTGTTCGGAATTGACCCTGGTTTCTTGTCTGGATAAGCGTCGGCCACCGCCTTTCTGAACGCCTCGCGATCCTCGGGTAGCTTCGAGAGGTCGTCAACCTTGCTCCACCCAATTGCGATACGGTTGCGCGTGAGGAAGAGGGTGTCGGCATCGCCCGTTCGGCCGCCGTGTATTCCCCAAACCCTCTGTTCGCTGGCTGGCATGGCCATCTCACCTCAGCTCGATATGTGGCTAACGCACCCGATAACCCGCGGCGGCTGAGCAACACGAAGCCGCCGGCGGGTTCATCGGGATGTTCGACGCTCGAAGGTGATCGCTCTCAGTCGAGTCGGAATAGGCGAGCACCATGAAACACGGTCGCGATCTCGACGATGTCATGTCGCCGGCGGTAGACGATTCGGTAGTTCCCGTGGATGACCTCGCGAATCGACTCGTCTCCAAGCTCAGGCACGACACGTCCGGATCGAGGGTTGTCCGTGAGTCTTTCCACGGCGGCGATGAGCCGTTGGACAAGAAGGTCAGCGTAGTGAAGGGAGTCGCGGCCGACATGCGCGCGGATCGCCTCGACGTCCTGGATTGCCTGTGGCGCCCAGACGACCTGGGTCACCGGAGAAGGCGGCGCTTCGCCTCGGTATGATCGACGCCCTGCCCGGCATCCAGCTCCGCCAACCCGCGCTCGGTCTTTGCCAAGAGCACCAAGCGCTCGATCGCGTCCTCCAGGGTGGCATCCGCTGGGAGCTTTTCGACCGCCTCGAGGACCTTCTGCTTAGCGCTGCCCGCCGACATCGGCGCCTCCTTGGCTGCATTCAGTGGCACGATCAGGATAACCGAATTCGATGACGATCGCCTGGGACCAACCGCCGATGCGGCGAACGTCAGGCATCAGCCGCGGCGCGCGCCATTCCAGCGCGCCGTCGGCTGCATGCCATGTTAGCCGGCGTCCGGCTTGACGCGGCTTCGAAGCCCCGCCAGTTGTCGCCCTGACTTATCGAGGCTGAAGATGACATCGGGATCGGACCGAAGAAGATCACGTACCTCCGAAGTCGAAACAGCCGCAATTGATGAGAGGCGCTCAACGCTGCGCCAGCTGTATTTGTGTGAGTTCAGCGCCTCAAGCAGGCGTCGTTTTGTCTGCTCGCGGAGGTCGCCGGTGATCGGAACTGGCGACTTGGCCGACGCCACGGCAGCGTCCTTCGCTGTCTCTGGCTGCGCCCCAAGTTGTGCGACGGCCCGCTTTAGCGCCTCAAGATCATCTCGGATCGGATCGACCTCCTTGTCGACACTCTGCGACAAATCGCGCAGCTTGATGCTCTTGTCACCCCAAGCAAACGTTATATCGTTGCGACTCAGAACATCCGTGATTTGCCGACGAAACAGCACCCCAAGCACGACCACGGACACGAACAGCAAGAACGGCCAGTCCAGTAGCTTTGGGAGCAACAGGTGCTTCAGATCTTGCGGTGAGCCCAAAGCTTGGATTCCTTGCATGGTCGTACCTGTTCTCGTGTCCGGCTAACTAGAATTCGACTGCAACACCGTCATCTGCGACGGGATGCCGGCATCCAACAGTGGATGCAAGCATCTCTACCTGGATGTCGCCCGGGCATCTGCATGGAGATGCTCGCCGCTCGACCCCTGGCATCCACTGGTGGATACGGGTTCGTCGACGATGCGGCCGGTCAGGCCGAGCGCGACCACGCGGTCGTAGCGCAACTGCCAGACCCTTCGCTCTGGATTCCACGTCCCACCGGCCTGCTTCACCCGGTCGCGCACGGCCACGTCGGCAAAGGCGACGCGTAACCCGACGATCTGGTCGTGGGCGAAGCGAGGCCGTGGCGGTTGCCAATCGCGTTCGGCGACGAGAAGCTCCACGGTCTTGAACCGCTTCTTCCGCTGCGCATCGTAGCGATAGCGCACGCAGATGAGGCGGTCACCGTACTGCGCGAGGAGCTGCTTCGTGCCCTTCTGGCCCGGCTTGAGATGCAGCCGTACTCGCGAGGTGGAAGACTCGCGCGAGCGGCGGGGTGGCGTAGCACGGGCGGAGGGTTCGGCGGGCGCGATCGATGAGGCGCAGTAAGAGGGGCCGGCGGGGCTCGGCTCGTGGACCGCGGCCGGGGATCCGCACCGGCGGCCCTCCGACAGCACCGCGTACGAGAGCGGAAGCTCCCTGAGAACGCTGGTCATGCCACGGCTCGCCCTCTGTCAGCGAACAGGGTAGACGACGAGCCTGGGTCCCGCAATGTCCGAATTCCGATATATCGGGCGGGCCCCCGAACGCGAAGTCGCGGCCATTGCTCTCGCGGCGTCGCGCCTCACGACCGCACGCCCGCACACGGCCCGGATCGGCTGCGAGATCCCGCAACATGTCTTGGCGGACTTGGGCCGAAACGCAGCGGGCCGTGTCGGAGCGAGCATCCAGCCGGCGATCGGCAGCACCATAGCCTGCCAGCCGGGTGCGGACAAGACGCGGCCGGTGCGCCGATTACGGCCGGCGGGTCCAGCGCAGGTCGGGATCGCGGGCGGCTTTCGTCTGGTCGAGGCGCCGGACGGGCGTCGTCACGGGGGCGTCGTGGATGGGCGCGGGGTTCGACTCCGCCTCGCGCGCGATCTGGAGCATCGCGTCGCAGAACTGGTCGAGCGTCTCCTTGGCCTCCGTCTCGGTCGGCTCGATCATCAGCGCCTCCTCGACGATCAGCGGGAAGTACGTAGACGGCGCGTAGAACCCAAGATCGAGAAGTCGTTTCGCGATATCCGTCGCCGTGACCCCGAGCTTCTTCTGCCGCCGCGCCGAGAGCACACATTCGTGCATGCACGGCCCGGGGACGGCGACGTCGTAGGCGCGCTCGAGCCGCTTCATGACGTAGTTGGCGTTGAGGATGGCGTTGTCGGCCACGCTCCGGAGGCCGTCGGCCCCCATCGTGCGGATGTAGGCGTAGGCGCGCACGAGCATCCCGAAGTTGCCCCAGAACGCCTGGAGCTTGCCGATCGACTGCGGCCGCTTCCAGTCGAGCGCGTAGCGCTCCCCCGCCCGGACGACGACCGGCACGGGCAGGAACGGCTCGAGGTGCGCCCGCACGCCCACGGGGCCCGCGCCGGGCCCGCCGCCGCCGTGGGGCGTCGTGAACGTCTTGTGGAGGTTGAAGTGGCAGACGTCGAAGCCGAGGTCGCCCGGGCGCGTGATCCCGAGGATCGCGTTCAGGTTGGCGCCGTCCATGTAGACCTGGACGCCCTTGGCGTGGCACAGCTCGGTGATCTCGACGATGCGCGGCTCGAACATGCCGAGGGTGTTCGGCACCGTGATCATGAACGCGGCGACGTCGGGGCCCACGGCGCGCGAGAGCGCGTCCACGTCGACCTCGCCGTTCGGCAGCGACTTGACCTCGACGACCGTGTAGCCGGCGAGCGCGGTGGAGGCGGGGTTGGTCCCGTGCGCCGAGTCCGGCACGAGCACCTTCGTGCGCTTCTCGCCCCGCGCCTCGTGGTAGGCGCGGATCATGAGCACGCCGGCCAGCTCGCCCTGCGCGCCGGCCGCGGGCTGGAGGGACACCGCGTCCATCCCGGCGATCTCGCCGAGCATCGCGCCGAGCTCGTGCATCAGCGCGAGCGCGCCCTGGGCGAGCGCCTCGGGTGCCTGCGGATGGAGCCGCGCGAACCCCGCGAGGCGCGCCGCGTCCTCGTTGAGCCGGGGGTTGTACTTCATCGTGCAGGAGCCGAGCGGGTAGAAGTGCGTGTCCACGCCGTAGTTCATGCGCGACAGGCGCGAGTAGTGCCGGACGACGTCGAACTCCGAGACCTCGGGCAGCGCCGGCGCCTCCGCGCGGAGGAAGCTCGCGGGCAGCTCGGCGCGCGGGTCCCACGCGGGGACGTCGGCCTCGGGGAGCGAGTAGGCCTCGCGGCCCGGCGAGGACAGCTCGAAGATCAGCCGGTCGTAGCCCGCCATCACGCCACCGCCTTGCCGAGGGCGTCGGCGAACCGGTCGATCTCCTCCCGGGTTCGCCGCTCCGTCACCGCGACCAGCAGGCAGTCGGCGAGCGCGCGGTCGAGCGTCTTGAGCGGCACGCCGGCGAGGATGCCCTGCTTCGCGAGGCGCGCGGCGACCCGCTCGGGCGCCTTCGGCAGGCGGAGGGTGAATTCCTTGAGGAACGGCGCCTGGAAGCGCAGCGAGACGCCCGGCACGCGGGTCAGGCGCTCTGCCGCGTAGTGGGCCTTCGCCGCCGACAACTCGCCGACGCGGACGAGGCCCTGGCGGCCGAGGATCGCCAGGTAGATCGTCCCCATGAGCGCGCAGAGGGCGACGTTGGTGCAGATGTTCGACGTGGCCCGGGCCCGCCGGATGTGCTGCTCGCGCGTCTGGAGCGTCAGCACGAAGCCGCGCGCGCCGTCCCGGTCCACGGTGGCGCCGACGAGGCGGCCGGGCATGCGCCGCACGAGCGCCTGCGTGGCGGCGAACACGCCGAGGCTCGGCCCGCCGAAGCTCATCGGCACGCCGAGCCCCTGCCCCTCGCCGACCACGATGTCGGCGCCGAGCCGGCCCGGCGCCTCGAGCACGCCGAGGTTCACGGGGTCCGCGACGACGACCAGCAGGGCGCCCGCCGCGTGCGCCAGCTCGGCGGCGGCCGCCACGTCCTCGAGGCACCCGTAGAAGTTCGGCGTCTGGACGACGAGCGCCGCGGTCCGGGGCCCGACGAGCTTCCGCGCCGCGGCGAGGTCGGTGACGCCCTCGGGGGCGGGCGCCTCGCGCAGCCGGAGGCCGGGCCCGTCGCAGTACGTCGCGGTCACGCGCCGGTAGAGCGGGTTCACGCCGCGCGAGAGGACGACCTCGCCGCGCCCGGTGGCGGCGTGGGCCATCAGCGCCGCCTCGGCGAGCGAGGAGGCGCCGTCGTAGAGCGAGGCGTTCGCCACGTCCATCCCGGTGAGCTCGGCGATCATCGTCTGCCACTCGTAGATCGAGCGCAGCGTCCCCTGGCTCGCCTCGGGCTGGTAGGGCGTGTAGGCGGTCAGGAACTCGCCCCGCGCGACCAGGTGGCCGATCGGGCTCGGGACGTAGTGGTCGTACGCCCCGGCGCCGAGGAAGCAGGCGGAGGCGTCCGCGTCGGCGTTCCGCCCCGCGAGTGCCTGCAGGTGGCGGATCAGGGCCGTCTCGTCGAGCGCCGGCGGGAGCGCGAGCGGCCGCGCCAGGCGCGCCTTCGGCGGGATCTTGACGAGGAGGTCCTCGAGCGAGGAGGCACCGAGCACGCCGAGCATCTCGCGCTGCTCGCGCGGCGTGTTGGCGATGTAGCGCGACGCCATCAGTGCCCCCCCGCGGCGAGGAACTGCTCGTACTGCTCGGCGGTGAGGAGCTGGTCCCAGTCGCCCGCGCCCGACGGCGTGACGACGATCATCCAGCCGCGGCCGTACGGGTCCTGGTTCACCACCTCGGGCGCGTTCGGCAGGTCGCCGTTCACCTCGGCGACCTGGCCCGTGACCGGCGCGAACAGGTCGGAGACGGCCTTGACGGACTCGACGACGCCGAAGGGCTGGCGCGCGGTCACCTTCACGCCGACCTTCGGCAGCTCGACGAACACGACGTCGCCGAGCTGCTCCTGCGCGTACGCGGTGATGCCGACGCGCACGCTCGCGCCCTCCAGCTTCGCCCACTCGTGCTCACGCGTGTACCTGAGGTCCTTCGGAACGTTCGCCATGGATTAGCCCTTCTTGACTGCCGGGGGATGAAACGGCGTGCGGACGACCTCGGCGGCCTTCGCCTGGCCGCGGACCTCG
>Ga0209211_10005833_pt1 | contig 18161 bp, 10 predicted proteins | sample RifGroA2_FD_183992 | JGI IMG/M metagenome (GOLD analysis project Ga0209211, IMG submission 183992) | Groundwater microbial communities from Rifle, Colorado, USA - Groundwater A2 (SPAdes) (version 2) | ecosystem: Environmental > Aquatic > Deep subsurface > Groundwater | place: Rifle, Colorado... | reverse complement strand
TCTATCCCTTTGACCAAATCATCAAAGCAAGCTTTGTTTGTAGGTAAACTGTTTATTGAATCAGTACAATACTTTTTCCCCGCCTTACTTAATATATTTGTTACATCGTCAACAGGGCTTGAATTTTCACCATTTAAACAAGCATAATCTTTGCACCCATCTTTTCCAAGATCAACGCTGTCAAATTGGTACGGTCGAGTTTGAATCAACTCATTAGTCTTATTAAAATTCTTTTCACATCCAAAACTGATTGGGTTTGGAAGAGAAAGTGCATCTTTAGATCTACACACAGGAAACATAAAAGGATATCCCAATTGAGGTTTTGGGGCACCAGCAAGACCAAAAGGCTGTGGATTTATATTATAAGGATACTTCATTTGTTCGGCATTGCTGAGACCTTCAACAAAAGGCACGGTAAAATTTGTATCTTGCAGACGATCTGTCCACGCTTTATTGATTGTATTTGGTTGAGCAGTATCAGACGTTTGCGCAACCACGCGGCACGCATAATTTGTCTGATACCAGCCATTTTTATTTCCCGATGTATTATCAACACCATAGGTGAGGCAGTCATTCATAAAATTTTTCACATATTTATTATCATCATCCGCCTGCCACGGTTGCATACCAACAGAAAATTTTTCTAGAATATTGTTATCTGTTGGTCTGTATTTAACATACACGCCTCCTTCCTGTTTCTTTACTTCAATTACTTTTTGAATTACTTCATTAGCTATATCAATACACTTTGCTCCAGGCTTTATTTTATCTAAAATTGCTTTTTGGTCTTGGATGGTAATATCTAAAAAACCGCCTAATTCGTCTTTCTTTGTTTGGTCTCCACTAAAATCTTTATTAACATCAAACACCGCGTCATTGGGAATGCATTTAAAAGGACATTCATCATAACCCACAGGATTCCACCCACTACTATCACAATCTCCCCCAGTGTCGCATGTGCCAACTATTGCAAAATAACCTTTAGGACACGACACTTCATCCAAACATACTGACCAATCATCCTTATCGCAACCCGAAATAGAATATGTCCCCCCGCACCTCTCACCAGATGGCTTCTTTGTCAGCATTGGGTCGCCCGCGGCGCAATAATACTTGTCGCTATTGAGTGAATATCCGGCGCTTTTGTTTTGCGCGTAAATATCCACCGCGCCGGGCGCTTTGTCCACAGGATACCATGTCAAACATGGATATACTGGCTTGTTATCTTTGTAGTACAACACCTGTGAGGTGTCATACTCCAAACAGTAATCCTGCCAGCCAACATATTGGTTATCAAATTTAGATTTCTTAAAGATTGTGCCCTTACCTTGGCAATAAATTACCTCATTTTTAAGAACATCCAAAACACAGTCTGTTTGTTCCGGTTTGCAGAAACAAGCATTTGGTTGCGGATTAACACCATCGGAATTTTTGGTACACTTTCCTGTTGGTTGCCCGCCATCATCCTCGCCACCACTGCAAACATATTCCGGCGCCTCTTTATTTTGTTCAAAAAACCCTTTTTTCTGCTCGCCTTTGCTTGGGTCACCATACAACGCCACATTATATGAACATTCGCAATTCTGTCCGGCAATACATGTATTAACATCTTTATACTTTAACGGGCGAATATTTTCTTGGCCCCCCTGAACAGCCTTGTTAAACGAAAAAGGCGCGTCAGACGCGGGATACCCTCTGCACAATAAATCAGATTGTATATTCACACTGCCCCCGCCAAGATCTTGAGGAGCTTTGTTCAGCGCGCAACGGTGGTTGGTGTCACATTTACCCTGCGGCCCGTTCTGCACACCACAAGCCTCGCCAACATCTATACATATTGTAAAATCAGGGTTTCTGTTTGGTTGAGTGTAACAATTAACCCCTCCAGAAGTAGGACAATATACAAACGCAAGTGATGTCTTTTTTTTATCCTTCACGTCAAATTGCACAGGTTTGTAAAACTCCACAGGATAGCTCAAAGGAATTGAAAAACCTGTAAAGTCAGCGGCCGAGAAACCAACCGTACGCGCTTGATATTTTTCCATTGTTGCCACAGTATTCTTGTTGAACGCTTCATCAGCGGTTAACACCTTGCCATACTCACCGCAATTGCCAATGCTCCCCACTCCGCTTGCGTTTACACTTATCGGTTTTGTGCATGATTGAAGTGTCAAACACTGTTTGATGGTTTTTGCGGTGTTTGGATCAAACACATCCTGACTGCTTCCACAGGTAAGCCACTCACTGCACACACGGTCACGCTTGACTTTGAGGATGGTGTTGGCGTCTCCACCGGCGCCCCCTGGGGCATTAACCGGCTTCACAAGCGCGCCACCCGCGTTCTGGCTTGCTGTATAAGTGTCTAGTGATTTCCAAGGGGCATAATTCACATCGCTTGTTTTATCAAACAACACACACCCTTGCTCTTTGCTCACCAGCCCATTACAAGACGCTTTGTCTAGTTTGGCGTTGTCCAATACATAATACGCTTTACCGTTTGGATTTGCCGTTCCTGTATCTGACGGGTCAACAAACTCGGAGCAACTGTCGTATTGCGCACCGCACTGCCCAACCGGATTGGTAACTTTGTTGTATCCGGAATCCCCGGCGCGATAGACACCAAATGTTGTGCCGTCCACTATATATTGCGGATAGCACGGCAAAGGCTGGTTGCATACTAGCCCTTTTCCGCAATCACTGTCCGCCGCGCACTGTGTGATTTTGTCATTGGCTAATCCTGCGGGGCTCACGCCTTGTTGGCCGCAAAACCCTATACCGCCAGTTCTAAACCATCCGTTATAAGTTTGCGCGCCGTATTCCACATTATCTTTCCACTCGCAGGTAAAGTTTCCCCATACCTTTGGATCTTTAAAATACATTTGTCCGCCTTTGCTTGTGGAGTATTGTTCACACCCTTCTGCTTCCGGCTGGCAAGAAATTTTGTCATACTGCGCGGGATCGTTTTTGATATAGGTGGTAGCGTAATCAGCCTGCACACCACCAGCCGCCAAAGTAGACGTGGCAACCCAAGAGCGTTGCCCGTACGCGGTACACCCAAGCGCTTCCGCGGCGCAATAGTAAGCTGGATCGTTAACCAAATATACAGTGCGATCCGCGGATACAATACTTGTTTGAGCATCCGCAAACAATTCAAAAGTAATTTTGTAATTTTGATTCGCGGGAATAGGGTTAATGGGATCGGATTTTCCTCCTTCAACCTTCAGCGTGACTGTCAAATCTTCTGTCATGGTACGCGTGAACCTGCAGGTATCTTGCCCGGGCGCTATAGAACACAAAACTTCATTGTTTGCGTTATTACAAGGCAAAGAAAGGTTTGTGTCATTAAAAGGCGCTGATTTTCCACTTCCGGGGGGTCCAGATTGACTTCCACTAGCAAACGTTAGGCCTTTAAACCCGCACACCGCGTTCACATATTTTTTGCCCTCTTCTGTTTTGTTTGCCGTATCCTTCACCTCCTCACACCCCACAGCCTCCGCGCGGCAGATATTGGTAAATGATTTTACAGATACACCGTTGCCAGCGCGGTCTGTGTACGCGGCGCACCCAAGCATTGCCTGTGGCACTATTGCCACCGGACTTTCGTCTGTTCCGCCCGCACTGCTTCCCACAGGATCGGTGATTGGATTATCACAACTCGCCGGCGTATCCCAAGAATTGCGTATCACATATACCATGTCCTGCATTTTGCGTATACTAATGGTATCAACAAACACATCGCTGGATTGATCCAACGGCTTAAACGCGAGCGTAGCGTCATCTTTTTCCCAACCCACGGTAAACGGCCCCGCGGTGTACACACTCCAATTGTTTGAAAGCGCGAATTTATTTTCTACAGATGATGATTTTCCATCCGCGGTCGCGCCCTGATACAACCCCACCTTCAAATCTTTACCGGCAGTGCCTTTTGCCCAAAAACTCACCAGATATGTCGTGCCTTTTGGCGCCGTGATACTTGCAAACACGCGCTCCAAAACTTTTTCTGCGTTCTTTTTGGCAATCTTTATAGAATGTCCTCCCTGCGCTGTTGATTCCGTGCTCAATGTGCCGCCGCTCCATGGCAAAACACTCGCTTGTTCAAAAGTGCTGGTATCAAAAATCTGATAATTATTCCCGCCATTGCCTTTATACGCGCGGCATCCGTTAAATTGCGCCTCACAGGTGTTAGCTTCGCTTGGAATTGCCAAATACACACAGGTGTTAGTTGGCGTGTCCCACGTGCCATAAGTGTTCCCACAGGTTGCCTTGCGTTCCCCGGGCGTAGCGCCAAAACTCACGGACTTCCGCAACTTCTGACAGCTCTGCGGATCAACGGTAATGGTTTTGCTCCACAGGCGGTATGAAATATGCCCATCTTTATCATAAAACTCTCTACAGTCGATATCAAAATTTTTATCAGTCAAGCGGTTTGCATACGCTTCTTTATTGCACCGTTTGGCGTAATCATTAAGTTTTTCCGGTATTTCAGACCCAAGATACGCGGGAGGATTGCCTGCGACATTCCCTATTATATAGGGAACATTATAAATGGTAATTTTTGAAATGGCTTTTGTGTCTTTTTTCAACACATACGACTCCAACTGATACCCTGTAGTGTCGGACCCCTCCCATGTATAATAGGTGGCGCCGTCAGCAGGATCATAACTACACAAATGCAATTCCGTAAAAAATGATTTTTGCTCCCCATTCTTCTCAATGTTTACAAACTCGTCGCAACCAGCATTGTCCGCGTTACAGCTCTCTCCCGTCGAAGGAATAAAATATTTCTGCGGCTCCGCGTCCGGCACGGGCTCAAAAAAAGAAGATTGTTGTATAAAACTTTCATACCCCACACATTCTTGAGGACACAAATCCCCTGCAGAGAGAACGCCGGTAATCTGCGGATCTCCGTTTGCGGGCGTGTATGCCTCACACCCATTTTCATCTGCCGAGCACACCTGCGCGAAACGTTTGCATTGTGTTTTTTCTTCCGCGCTCAAAGAGGTGTCCAATTTGACCAAGTCTGTGTGATTCGCCGGCCATGCAAGAGTTGAACTGCTGAAAGTAACACCGGTAAATATACTTGGCGGCGCGTCGGGGGGAGGCGGGTTTGCGTTGCCCGCGTAACAATGATAATAATCCGGCGCTTTGCGCATATTCAATTCTTGCCCGCTCACTGATTCTGTTTGCCTTACAAAGCGCGTACACCCCTGCGCGTCCGCGGAACAACTCTCTGCATCTTTATTAAAGTACGCAAGTTGCGCGTTACCGCCTTGCCATTGCCAGTCGCCTTCCGCGCCGGCAAATTTTTGTGTATTACTATACGCGCGGCATCCCACATTTTGCGCGTCGCATATGCCTTTGTTGATAGTATTGGCAACATAAGCGGTTGCCTCCCCTGCGCGGCTCACGAGCGCGGTACAGGTGTTAAATTGCGCGGGGCATGCATCCGCGCCAAGCTTCCAGATATTTTTACTCTGGCGGCAATACCCATATTGTCCGCTTGAACAGACGCCATTTTCATCTTCATTAACACATGTTGCCAAATCCGCGCAGTATTCCGAGCGTTCCGCCGTTCCCGCCGATGCCAAAAATTGCCCAAACACGCGCGCTTTACACTGTGTGGGCGGCAATTTGATAAGCCAATTTGGATCTATCAAATGATATGCTATAGTGTCTTTATTATTAAAATTTTTGACAAAAAAATCAAGAGTGTAGGGCTGTTTAAAATTGCTCTGCATTGCCGCCAGCTCAAAACCTACCTGCAAAATGTTTGCTTGGCGCAATTTGACCAAATTTGGATAACAATACGCACGGGTAAAACAATTGGAATCTTGATTATCCGCTTGGTTGCCAGGAGGCAAAAGCTGCCAATTTCCGTGTAAATATCCTTGATCAATTGCCTGCTGAACAGTCAGAGCGTTTCCTGATTTTGCTTGGCTAACCGCCGCGAGCAATCCGCCGTCCGCGGCACAGCTGTACAAACCGCGGTGTGAAGCGTCGCATGCGCCAAGCTCCGCAATCAAAGTGCCGTCATAATCATTAACGGTATAAATTTTAGGGACCAACAGATCCGCAAACGCAAGCGCGGCGGTTGTTTTGCCGCCAAACGACCCCTGCGCGGTAGCTGACCCCGCATTTTGCGGACAAAATCCTTGTTGATTGTCTGTCAGATAACACACGCCTTCAAGACCACTAAAAAACCCGCGCGTTGTGAGCTTTTGCATGAGTTGAGAAGCGAGTGTGTTGGTAAACGTATTCGCGCCCAAAATGAGCGCGCCCCATGTGCCGCTTAATATACTTCCGGTAAGAGAATTTGCTTGGGCTTTTGTGTCATCTGCTATTTTAGAAGGCGACTTCGCGGCGGATTCATTTTTTACCACTTCTTTTGGAACAGTCGGTTTTCCGGAAACAGGGTCAGTTGGCACTTTCGTTTCTCCTTTATACTCCACGTTATCACGCTCCGCCGATGTTTTTTTGAGTGAATATTCTTTCACGGCATCATTTGCCTTCATGTAAATAGACAAATCGTTTTGTCCGGGTTCAAACGCGATTCCAATTTTACTCCAATATCCGGGCGTGCCAATTTGCTCATACGCTTTTGTAATATCATCCCATCTGCATTTTGGAGTTGGCGGATTGACCACGGTATTGGCAATATCCAATTTGATGCGCAAACTCAAATTAATATCCGGCGGCATACACAAATTGATGCCTGCCTTTTTAAGAAAATCAAAATTATTCAATCCGGCGATTGCTTCTCCGGCCGCGTCCTTTGCCACATCGCCAAAATATTTTCCGGGTTCAGAAAACAAAAGCGGTTTTTGGCCTTTACCGCCGGAAGCAAGCCATACCGCGGAGTCATACGCGATTTTATTGATAAAATACTGCATACCGCTCATAAACGCGGCTCCCACCACGCCCCCTTTAACCTCCTTAATATTTTCTTCCGCATCGGTTATAACAGATACGGGAATTATTGCCCGCGCGGGCCGCGCCGATGTCAAAAATCCTCCAGTTGCCATTACCAACACTATTATACCAATCGCGATACTTTGTGTTTTTGAATATATATTTTTCATAGTATCTTATGGCGCGGTTGAAGTGGATTGAGTGCTTGGGTTCAGCACTTCTTTATACACGCTTAAAAGCGTCGCGTCATCAATTTTTTTCAACTGTTCTTCACTCACTCCTTGAGCGCGCAAAAGCGCGCGAATTTGTTCTACGTCTGTAGGCGGACGCGCGGTTGTATCGGTTTTTTCCAAGACACCAACATCTACCGACCCTGCTTCCGAGGTTCCGCCGCCGGGCACATTTGCTCCTCCTGCCGCTTTCTTTGCAAGTTCCATAAGCGCTTGGTCGTCTAAGCCATTGACTACATCTTTGTTCACTCCATTTTGAATCAATATCCCACGCAAGGTCTTTGGATCCGGATTAGTGTTCAAAAGACTTTGCAAAAGCACCTGCCCTGTGGTAGGAACTTGAAATGGAACAGTGGCAATTTCTCCTGATTTTGCTCCTTGTGAAAATACTCCTCCAAAACCAAGACATGTTGTTCCTTTTGGACAGTTAGGATCCGTACCTTTTAATAATTCATCTTTATCACTCATGCCGTCGCTGTCTGTGTCCGCCAGATAAGGGCTTGTGTTATACACATATATTTCATCATAATCAGAAAGTCCGTCTTTATCCGTATCTTTGGTTTTAAGTTCCGCCATTTGTCTTTTTTTAATATCTTCATCAGTAGGCGATGGAGGCTCAAAACTTTTTGCGAAAGGATTTTTAATGGCGTTGCCAATACCTCTAAAGCCAAAAATAATCGTAACGCACGCAAAAACAAGGAAGGCAAAAAAACCCACTTTCTCTTTGGTCGTCAATTTCTGTAATCCTCCATTTTCCATGTAGAGTATTATAGCACAACTTTGAGGGGGTTTACATACCTTCCTTTAGTGTCTCAAAGTCTCGCAAAGATTAAGCCAATTTTCCACAGTCAGATCTCCCGGACGGGCGCGCTCCGGAATATGCGTGACAGATAAAACTTGAGTTATTTTTGATGCCTCAACTCTATCTTTCCAAGCTGAAATAAGATTATTTTTAAGCATCTTGCGCGGATGCAAAAACCCCGCGCGCACAAGACGAAAAAAAGGTTCGTCTACTTGAGTGTTATATGTTCTCTGTGGACGCCATGCAAGCACCGCGCTGTCCACCTTGGGTGAGGGATAAAAAGCGTTTCCGGGAACTGCGCGTATGAGTTCCGGCACCGTATAATACTGCACGACAACAGAAAGCATGTTCATTTTGCCGGGCCGCGCGGTTATGCGTTCTGCCACTTCTTTTTGCACCATAAGCACTGCGCGTGCGGGCGGCACCACAAGCTCGGTAAACAAACGCAGGAGTATTCCTGTTATGCTATACGGGATGTTGGCAACAATTTTATAATTTCCAGCCATGCATAGCGCACCATTGCCAAGAGAGCGTTGCACGCGTCCAGATGACAGAATAATTTGCTCCCATCGCACGCGCGTCTGTAAAATATTTTCTTTAATGATTTCTACATTTTTTTGCGACACGGTTTCTTGCAATACAGGATACAAACGTTCGTCCACTTCAAACGCGTAGACCTGTCCCGCTCGCTTTGCAAGCGCGCTCGTAAGCGTTCCAACGCCGGCACCAATTTCTATAATCGTATCGGTCTTTTGAATCTCCGCCGCGTCCACGATATCCTGCAAAACATTTTCGTCAATCAAAAAATTCTGCCCAAAATTTTTATCCGGTTTGAGGTGGTGCCGCGCGCAGATTTGTTTGATTGTTTTTAAATCGGTGAGCATAAAAAACCTCATTTTAAACCAATGCCTTTTAAAGTAATAACTTCCCGGGGCACGCAAAAATTCTGTTGAATTTTTGTTCAGACTCACCGCCGTCGCGGCTCGTAGTCCCCACGAAGTTATTACCTCAACGGCATTCTACAACAAACCCTACTACAAAATTATCTCCCCCTGCCGCAGCACCTCAACCCTCCCTTTGTAAAGACGCACAATCGTAGAAACTTTGCGGCGAGGGAGGATGCCTGCGTCATATATATAATATGGAAACGATGTCGCGCGCAAAGACGCGCCTAATTGTTTTTTCACGCCCGCCACGCTGTAGGTGTTGGCACCGCCCGCGCGATTTGCCGAGGTAGACACAAGCGGCTTACCCAAGCCTTTTACCAACGCATGCGCGTGTGTATTGCTTGAAACGCGCACCGCAATAGAGCCGTCTTTTGCCACTACTCCTTGTGCCAGTTTGGAGCGCATCTCCGGCTTAACGCGCAACACGATGGTGAGCGCGCAGGGCCAAAACTTCTTCATAAGTGATAATTCCTCCGCGCTCACTAACGCATAACGCTTGACCATGGCAACATCTTTCATCAAAAGCAAAACGCTTTTTGCGTGCGCGCGGCCTTTGATTTTAAAAATCCGCTCCACTGCGCGATGATTGGTCGCATCCGCGCCCAACCCATACGCCGTCTCGGTGGGGTACACCGTCACCCCTCCCTTTTTCAAAACATCCACTGCTTGCGTGGTTAAAAAATTTTTTTGAACCATACTCATACTCATAATTTTTGTGTGCCCCACAAAGTTATTGTTTCAATGCATAAAATTCTCTATCTTTTTTTTAACCATCGCAAGTAGCTCTCCACCACTTCATCCAAATCCCCCTCCAGCGCCTTCTCCGGCTCGGTACTTTCATATCCCGTACGATGATCTTTCAACAAATGATAGGGATGAATTACATATGAACGCGCCTGATTGCCCCACGCGGCCTCATGGTATTCTCCGCGCAACTCAATGCGTTCCGTGCGCGCCTCCTCTTCCGCGCGCACCTGCAATTTTGATTTCAAAATCTTCAACGCGGTTTCTTTATTCTGCATTTGTGAACGCTCGTTTTGACATTGCACCGTAATACCAGTTGGAATATGCACCAGCCTCACCGCGCTATAGGTAGTGTTGACCGACTGCCCCCCATGCCCGCCGGACATAAACGTATCAACACGCAGATCTTCCGGTTCAATTTCCACCTGCGCGGTTTCATCAAATTCCGGCAAAACTTCCACGAGCGCAAAAGAGGTGTGGCGCATTTTCTCCGCGTCAAACGGTGATATGCGCACCAACCGGTGGACACCATGTTCTGATTTTAAATATCCGTACGCGTACGCTCCGCGAATAACGAGCGTGGCACTTTTGATGCCGGCTTCTTGCCCTTTGCTCTCATCAACCACTTCAACACCCCACCCCTTTTTTTCCGCGTAACGCAAATACATACGCATAAGCATTCCAGCCCAATCTTGCGCGTCCGTTCCGCCTGTGCCCGCATGGATGCTCATAATCACATTGCGTGTGTCGTACTCGCGAGAGAGCAACAAAAAAAACTCAAGCTTTTCATACTGCTTAAGCGCCGCGTTGTATTGTGCCGTAATATCTTCTGTAAGATTCACCATCTGATCACGCGCGTCCAATTCCGCAATTTCCAAAAGATCATCAACTTGTTTTTTCAATTGCTCCCAACCCTCAACTTCTTTTACGAGCATGCTGTGCCGCGCCGCAACTTCTTTTGCATTCTGCTGGTCGTTCCAAAAAGTGCTTTCCGCCATTTCAACCTCAAACGCACGCACTTCTGTTTTTAGGTGAGGAAGGTCAAAGTAACCTCCCGGCGTCGCTCACGCGCGTCTGGAGGGCTTGAAGTTTGGAAGTAAGTTCTGACATATTTTTTATGAATATAATTCACTATGAGTGCAGAGCATTTCAAATCGCACACCGCTTCCTTTTTCAATCTCACAAAACAATGCGCGCCAATCGCCGGTGATGTTGATACTGCGATATTTTTCCAGCGTTCCATTCAATTTGTGATTTTTAAGAAGCGGATGAATAAGATTTCTTGCGAGATGTAAGCCATTTTATTGCATCGGTTGCATTATCAAATTGAGGAGAAACACGTCCCGCCTTTACATCTGCCGCCGATTCCTTGAGTGCTTTGAGCAGATAAGGAGTGGGTCGATCTTCAGAAAGGCTCGCGTGTACGGTTTTGGTGCGGATAAATTCGTTGAGTTGAACACTCACCAGTGTCCCCAAACTCATACCTAAAGCCTCGGCAACCGCATGTGCCTTTCGTTTTACTTTTGGATCAATTTTAACAGTCAACAAAGCCGTTTTCATAAAATTATAAATTATAACAAAGTATATACTTAGTATAATATAGTAAGCCACACCTGTCAAAATGGCTAAACTAAAAATCCTCTGCATGGTCTGCAGAGGATTTTTTGCGCTCAATATTATGTGCGCACTTTTTCAACTAATACATGCCGCCCATTCCACCCATGCCGTCCATACCCATGCCGCCGCCTCCCTGCATTGGTTCTTTCTTTTCAGGAATGTCGGTAATCACCGCTTCCGTGGTGAGCATCATGGCCGCAATAGAAGCGGCATTTTGTATCGCACTGCGGGTTACTTTGGTAGGATCCACAATGCCTGCTTGCACCATATCCTCATAGCGGTCAGCCTCGGCGTTGTAGCCCATGTTGCCGGTCAGCTTGCGCACTTCTTCAATAACCACAGAGCCGTCTTTGCCCGCGTTCACCGCTATCTGGCGCATTGGCTCTTCAAGCGCGCGGCGCAAGATATTCAAACCAATTTTTTCTTCGCCGCTCACCTGTACGCTGTCCAATGCCGCGCGCGCACGAAGTAGCGCCACACCTCCGCCCGGAACAATTCCCTCTTCTACAGCCGCTTTGGTGGCAGACACCGCGTCTTCTATGCGATGCTTTTTTTCTTTCATTTCAACTTCCGTTGCCGCGCCAACCTTTATAACGCCTACACCGCCGGCAAGCTTTGCCAAGCGTTCTTGCAATTTTTCGCGATCAAACTCGCTGTCGGTTTTTTCCAATAACACTTTAATTTGCGCCACGCGATCCTTAACGGATTTTTCATCGCCCTTGCCGCCAATGATGGTGGTGTAATCTTTAGTGGCTACAATCTTTCCGGCACTTCCCAAATCTTCCAAAGTCGCGCTTTCAAGTTTCAAGCCCACTTCTTCAGAAATAACGCGTCCGCCGGTTAACACAGCAATGTCTTGCAACATTTCTTTACGGCGGTCGCCAAAGCCCGGAGCTTTCACCGCAAGCACATTAAATGTCCCGCGCAATTTGTTGACCACAAAAGTTGCCAATGCGGCGCCTTCAACTTCATCGGCAATAATCACCAGCTCTTTGCGTCCTGTGCCCGCCACTTTTTCCAATACCGGCAAAATATCTTCCAAAGAAGCGATTTTTTTGTCAGTAATCAAAATGCGAGGATCGGAATATTCCGCTTCCATACGGTCCGCGTTGGTAATCATGTAAGGAGACACATAGCCCTTGTCAAACCGCATGCCCTTGACCACTTCAGTTTCAATCCCAAATGATTGTGATTCTTCCACGGTAATCACACCGTTTTCTCCCACTTCTTTCATTGCTTTGGCAATGGTAACACCAATCTCCGCGTCGTTCGCAGATATGGAGGCAACCTGCACAATCGCGTCTCCGGAGACAGGAGTGGAAATGGTATTTTTCAATTCATTCACCAACGCTTCCACGCCTTTTTCAATCCCGCGCTTGAGCGCCAAGGGGTTTGCGCCTGCGGCCACATTCTTTAATCCTTCATGGATAATGGCCTGCGCGAGCACGGTAGCGGTAGTGGTACCGTCTCCCGCAACGTCATTGGTTTTGGACGCCACTTCTTTCACCAGTGACGCACCAATATTTTCAAACTTATCAGGAAGTTCAATTTCTTTTGCCACGGTCACGCCATCTTTGGTTACGGTTGGCGCGCCATAGCCTTTGTCCAAGACCACATTGCGTCCGCGAGGGCCAAGGGTTACCTTGACCGCGTCCGCGAGCATATCCACGCCGCGCTTCAAAGCTCTGCGCGCTTGTTCATTAAATAACAATTGTTTTGCCATATGCTAAAAAATTATTCAACGATAGCGAGTATATCGCTCTCGGATAAAACTAAAAATTCATCTTTACCGACCTTGAATTCGTCAGGCGAGTATTTTTTGAATAATACTTTGTCGCCAGGTTTAACAGACATTTGCGCGCGTGTGCCATTGTCCAAGACCTTGCCCGGACCAACCGCCACCACTTCGCCTTGTTCAGGCTTTTCTTTGTCCACCGTGTCAGGCAAAATAATGCCCGCGCGGGTTGCTTCTTCCTTGGAAGAAAGAGCTTTGACGATCACATGATCGCCCAAAGGTTTTACGTTCATAGGCTCTTTAAAAAAGTAAATAAATAAGCGTATTTTTTAAGTGAGGCTAATGTTTTAGCACTCCATTTAAACGAGTGCTAAATTCGACCTAAGGGTACTTTAGTCAAAAATGGATTTCTTGTCAAGGGGGCCACCCAAACTGCCGTCCAAACACCAAGTGAAGTTATTAACAAAGCAGTGCTCCGAAACCTTGATTATTTGATGACAAATAAAAAATAGCCTGGGTTTCAAGCTATTGGCGTGGTACTATGGTTGGTTATTATTGTGGCCATTCGGGATCCTCCATGAGGAGTTCTAGCGCGATTGCTTCCAGACGCAGGTCCACGTATTCATCTATTTCTTCGTTTTTGATGCGTCCGGTACGCGCACGCTTCACGAGCACGCGCATGCGCTGATACACTCTTGCCAAATAATCTCTTGCCAGAACTCTTGTGGAGAATCGCGTTGCCATGCCGGCAAGCGGGTTTTTTTGCAACGATGTTTCTTCAGCGCTCACCGCCATAAGCACCGAGACATTTTCCACGAGAATCCGGTAGTTGATCAATTCCATCAAATAGAGATCCTTGGCTTGAGCAATGCTGTGGGAAGTTCCATTGTAAAGACTCCCAAGCCTCTCATGATATGCTGATGGATTCAATTGCTCAAAAATTCGGAGCACCTTACGAGCTCTTGCCAACGAAAGATGAAAAAAAGACAAGTAATCATGGCTTCTTAGGTAGTACACCGCGTCTTGGGCAAGAACTATCCGCCCATTGACAAGCGCGACATCTTCCTCTTCAAGACGCCGAGGAGTTGCGTCACAAAAGTATGTGCCGTCTGGCAGACGCAATCTATCCAGCTCTCCTATGCTGGAGATGGGCGCGCGGACAAGTAATCTGCCATACAGCGCGTCCACATTCAGAATAAACAAATCGCTATGGTGAACATCACCATGGAAAGGTTCATCTGTACTCATTGATGGCCTCCATCCGCTTCAAGCGGGCTTATAAAAGAGCAATTTTATACTGTAATACTTTGGGGTATTTTTGTCAAGATAAAAGTGAGGGACGTAAAGGCTAAATAGAAATGTCATACCTGTGAGCAAAATAGAAATGTCATACCCCGCCTAAAATGGCCTTACTTAACAGCCGACAATGTGGGCTGTTTTTTAGTGAATAAAAGTTGTCTTCTCCATGGGTGGTTAACTGGCGGTTTCCAGTTCGTCGGCTGTCTTGTTGTCAAAGCCACAAGCTGTACATTGATTGCTTTTTTTGGTCTTTCCGGCAAACAGAGATAAGTTAGATAATGGTTTCTGACGGATATTTTAATCTCGCCGTTTAAAGATTCTTCTACCGTCACTTTGTCTTTCTTGTAAACCGCGGTCGGTTGGGTTTTAGTTAGTTGGAAGTATCGATTTTTAAATTGAACGGTATAATCATTGTTAATTATTCTCTCTGATTGAATTGATAAAATTTTGTCTAAATTATTCTTTTCAACAATGTTTAATTTTCGATGTAAATCATTTTCTTTTTTTGGTATAACCGCGAATTGGCGGTTGAATTTAGGTATGAAAATTTCTTTTAAAAATTTATTAGCATCTTCAATGGTATTAATTTTATTCAGCCGCATTTCTTTAACCAGTCTTCTCTGCAAAGTACCGTTCATCTTTTCTACTCGACCTTTGGCTTGCGGACTGTTGGCGTGTATTACTCTAACCCCCAATTGGTTCATAGCTCGTTCAAACTGAGTCATTAATTCTTTGTTATCAACCGCATTTTTGTGATTAACCTTGTAGGTGCTGAATTTGTCCAGATAGATGGCGCTAGGCAGGCCTTTCTCCTCAAAATACCCCTTCCAGAAACGGAACACCGGTACCACTCCTTCATTGTATCCAAACACGCCTTTGGTTATCTTGCCGGTGGCATCATCCACTGACAGGAGAAGGCACTGCTCTAAGCCGACAACCATTTCATTTCTGCCTTCAAACCAATTATGGTAACTACCATCAAACTGCTGTATCTCTCCGTAGTTATCTTTTCTTTCCCGCCAGAAATGCTTTTTAACATTGGTTTTCTTCTTTGGTAGCCACAGTTTTTCAGTGATCATTATTTGTCTGACCGTTTCTTTACTTAACAGTATTTTATGGTCATCTCTTAAATGTTCTTGAGCAAGGAGTGGGTTGAAATCGTGGTATATTTCTTTTAAATATTCTTTGGCTTTGTTTATTATGTTTCTAGCAATTTGGCGGTTGCCTTTTCGACCGCGATTTCCATGGATTATCCCTTTAATGCCAAACAGGTTAACAACCGCCTTTAACCTTTTTGTTTGCCTGATAGACAGATTAAGCTGTTTAGCGGCTTCTGTGCCATCGATTTTTTTGGCTAACAAATTTTTAACTATTTCGTAACGCCTTGCTTCCCTTTTAGTCATAATTATTAGTTGATTTTGGTCCATATTGTTGTCTAAATTAACTTTCTTTAATTTAGACCAATTATGGCACAGAATCGATTAACTATGACATTTCTATTTTGCCCGCCCTATGACATTATCATATGGGCGGGACAGATAAAAGTGAGGGACGCTGAATGCAATTTCTACTGCAATATCTAAATTTTGGGTAAAAATAAACTGCCTTATTTCTACCCAAAATTCAGAAATTTAGTTATGGGCATCGCATTCGGCGACATTCCCAGTGAATAAAAAAAGACAGGGGTTAGACTGTCTTGTGAGGTTATTTGGTTGGGTGAGCTGGCCCCTCGCGCTCCGAATGAGGTCTCGGAGCACGAGGGGGGGGCCTAGTGCTGGAGGCGGGCGGACTTCTTGTCCGCGCGGCGGTCCACCTTGCCATCCGTGGTGGCGGACTTGCCCTTCTTGGCCTCGCCGCCGCCCTTCTTGGCCTCGCCGAAATGAGGCTCGTTGCGCCGAACGCGTGTGGCTTCAGCGTCTTTGCGGCGCTGGGCCTTCTTGGCCTTGGCGGCCTCTTCCGAGGCCTTCCTCTTGGCTTCGCGCTCCTCGGGCGTTGTGGGCTTCTTGATGGAGGTGCTGGCCGTCTGTGTCGCGCCACCCTTCTGGTGCTTCCGCGCCGTCTTGCCCGGGCTACGGACCACCGGCACCTTGCGCGCCGAGTCCGTCACATGGAACGTGGCGGCGAGTTGCTCCTCCGGCAGATCGCCCCAGAAGCTCGAGATGATCTCGAACTCTTGGCCGAGCTTGTCTCGCTCGGACTTGAGCGATGCCCGCAGGACGGACTTCTCCCCTGCTTCCATGATGGACGCATAGAGAGCGTCCAGCTCCGCCTTGATCTCCGCGTGGCGGGAGCTGATGAGCTTCTGCCGCGCCTTGATGATTTTACGGGAGGTGAACTGCATGCGCAGTTCCTCCTCCAAGGCAACGCGAGCCTTTTTGAGACTCTCGGCGTTGCGCTCGCACTCCGCATCGGCCGTGGCGTGCTTTATGCCGTACTCCTCCATCCCGATCGCCACCTTCAGCAAGTGGCACCAGAAGTAGGTGATCGTGAGGTCGTCGTCACGTGTGTCCACGTCGTGACGGCGGTCCTCCTCGGTCTCCAGCCGAGCTCGGAGGACGGCCAGCCGTTTCTCGACCATCTTCTCTTTGATGACCTCCTCGACGAAGTCCTCCCAATCCACGAGGCAGGCCTCGGCGAGCGGGACGGAGATCCAGCTCCACCCGTTGTCCCGCCCGAACTCCCTCACGAGCTCGTAACTGGCGAGGAGCTTGTGGTTCACGAGGGTGACCTTGTCACTCTCGTGGAACCGCTTCCCTGAGACACAGCACCTGCCCTCACGCAGGAGGTCTTTGAGCGCCGTAACGCTCATGACCACACGCGCTTCCCGCAGGCGCTGGTGCGTCTCCAGCGGGACGCCCTTGCGCTTCTCGGCCACGATCGGCCGAGGGACGATGCGCTCCGGCTTGCGCGCCGGAGTGGCCGCGTTGGCCGCCGCGACAGCGATCTCATGCGCTTCGCGTGCGCGGGCCACTGGCGTCTTTTCGTCAGCGGATGGCGTCGCGACTGGCGACTCCATTGCGACCTTGCCCGGAATGGGCAAGGTCGGCACGGCGGGTTTGTCCGCGGGCGCCACGTTCGAGGCGCTCATGTCCAGCCCGATGCTGGCCTCGATCTCCGCCTCCAATGCGCGCTCCTCGGGGATGCCCCCAAAATTCGTGTTGATGTACGCGCGGACCAGAGCGGTCCGGCGCACCAGCGCGTCCGGCGCGTCCTTGTGGTCAACCGCGGCCAGAAGCGCACCACGCTCCGCCGACGGCAAACCGATGATTTCCTCGGCCACGGAGACAACCCCCGCCGTGGCAAACCGAAGTCTCAGTCGGGCGGAAAGCCCCACCCAAAGCGTTGCAAACGACTTCATTTTTCCCTCACTGTCCCCACCATCAAAGGCGGTGAACAAAAGAAAAGCCTTCTCGCCTCAAATAGTGGACGAAAAGGGGTGAAGAATGTGCTTGAAACAGCACCTCCAATCCTTCCTGCCTATGATATATACTCATAAACAAAATGGATTGGAGGTATTATTGCTCATTTAAGCCTTATCAATACACAATAAATTATAAAGAACTAACAATAGACTATAGCATAAAATAGCCATTTTGTCAATGACCACCCCTTTGAGCCTTATATTTTAGCCAAATGAGTCTGTTTTTGTCTTTTTGGGCTTAATCAATGTAAAAACAACCGCACACAACACTAACCCGCTCAAAAGCGACCAAAGATAATGATCAAACATCGCCAAAACAAACAAGGAAACAAACAACCCCCAATCACCTGCCAAAAATCTCGTGCGAAGAAGCGGAGTATTACCGGCAAATAATAAAAAACATATCAAAACAAGGCTCATAATCAAACCCAATTCAAGAAACGCGAGCACAAGCGCG
>Ga0209211_10005832_pt1 | contig 18161 bp, 17 predicted proteins | sample RifGroA2_FD_183992 | JGI IMG/M metagenome (GOLD analysis project Ga0209211, IMG submission 183992) | Groundwater microbial communities from Rifle, Colorado, USA - Groundwater A2 (SPAdes) (version 2) | ecosystem: Environmental > Aquatic > Deep subsurface > Groundwater | place: Rifle, Colorado... | reverse complement strand
AAAAATAGTTATTGCTCCGGAAAGATATGCGCAAAAAACAGACAGGCCAAACCCGGATTATTATCCTAAATCATGGATATTGATAAAAAATAAATGAAAAATTTTCTTCTAGTTGTCCCTCGGTTTGCCAAAGTCGGCGATTTTTATAACTTCCCTCTTGGTTTGGCTTATATTTCTTCCTCTTTAAAAAGCAAGGGTTTTAATGTCCATTGCCTCAATTTATGCCATAGCGATGAGCCTTTGGAAATAATTATCGGAAAATGGATAAAAGAAAAAAACATTGATGTCTTAGGCACAGGAGGAATGTCTCAAAATTGGGATGTGATAAGTGCGGTTTTAAACGCGGCAAAAAGCGTAAAACCGGACATTATTACTGTCGTCGGCGGGGCTATTATCGTTTCCGACCCAGAACTGGCTTTAAAAACTATGAAGGTTGATTTCGGAGTATTGGGCGAAGGAGAATTGACTATGGCAGAATTGGCCGGTTATCTTTGCCGGAATGAAGACCCGAGAAATATAGACGGGATTACTTACTTAGATAAAGATAAAGTCATCGTTAATCGCAATCGGACGCGCATTAACAATCTGGATGAACTTCCCTTTCCCGATTATGAAGGTCTTGAGTTTGATCAATGGAAAAAATTAGTAAGGTTTTCTGTGAATTTTGATGCTTTTAACAAATATGACGATATTAATTTCGTTCAAATGCTTGGCTCGCGATCGTGCCCGTTCAGTTGCACTTTTTGCTACCATCATATGGGACAAAAATACAGTGAGCGCTCTTTGGATAATATCTTCAAAGAAATTGACTATCTGGTAGAAAAACACAAGGTTAATTTCTTCTTTTTTTTAGACGAGCTTCTTTCGGCTAATCCAGCGAGACTGATGGAATTCGCCCGCCGCCTGAAAAATTATCCGATTTACGGCTGGGCGGGATGCTTCAGAGTGACTGACACAACTGTTGAAAGATTAAAAATTTTGAAAGATTCCAAGCTGGCGCTAATGGGTTATGGCATTGAAAATATCAACGATTCAATATTGAAAAGCATGAACAAAAGAATCACCCGAGCGGAAATAGAAAACGCCCTTAAGGCGCACCATGAAGTTGGACTATTTTGCAATGGGAATATAATTCTCGGGGATCCGGCCGAAACAAGAGAAACTTTTAAATCTTCTATTGATTATTGGCTTAATCATCCGGAATATAATCTTAATTTAATTTTCTTGATGCCGATTCCAAATTCAAAAATCTACAGATACGCCTTAGAGAAAAATTTAATCAAAGATAAATTAAGGCACATAAGAGACAATTTTCCCGTAGTTAACCTTACAACGCTAAGCGACAAAGAATTTTACAAATTTCAAAGCCGAATAATGTGGATGAAGCATAAATACCAGCAAGTGCGGAAAGGAGAACTGATTGGAGTAAAAAAGGACGGAAATTATAAGGGTAAAAAAACATATCTTATCAGCGTCAAATGTCCTTTTTGCGAATATATAACTGAACACTTAGCGTTAGAAGATGACCGTTCTTGGTTTTATCTGTCTGTTTGTGACCAATGCGCCAGTGCTAGTAAAATAAAATCTATTGATGTGTTTCTTGAAAACAAGAATTCGTTTAAGCGCCGGCTAAATTATTTATCTCTTTTTATTATGTCTTATCTTGCCCGATTTAAATTTTACAGGGATAACCGGGTGGCGATTATAAAAATATCCAGAAAAATAAAATTTCCCATTAGTTTTATGATTGGTCTTAGGAAAAAAATACTTGGATGAAAAACCCGTTAAAAAAATTAAAGCAAATTATAGTAACCGCTTCCGCCAAATCAGGAGAAGGGCACATCCCCAGCGCTTTTTCGGTTTTAGACATATTGTGGGTTCTTTACGACAAAGTTCTTAAATTCAATCCTAAAAATCCGCTTGACCAAAGTAGGGATATTTTTATTCTAAGCAAGGGGCATGCTTCCCTCGGCCTATATGCGGTGTTGGCCGAAAAAGGTTTTTTCCCATTATCGGAATTGGAAAATTTTGGGAAATTTAACAGCAGGCTAGGAGGACATCCCGACCGCAATAAAGTTCCAGGAGTTGAAGCTTCTACGGGGTCTCTGGGCCATGGATTCCCCATTAGCGCCGGAATCGCGCTTGGATTGAAAATAAAAAACAGCGACAACAAGGTGTTTGTCCTTATTGGAGACGGAGAATGCAATGAAGGCACTGTTTGGGAATCCGCCCTTCTTGCTTCGCACCACAATCTTTCTAATTTGCGCTGCGTAGTGGATTATAACCATTCTACTGATAGAGCTCTAGATATGGGCGATATTGCCGAAAAATTCAAATCTTTCGGTTGGGAATCTTGCGTTATAAACGGCCATAATCATAAAGAAATTTATAACGCTCTGATTAAAAAATCAGATAAACCAACGGCAATAATCGCAAATACGATAAAGGGCTATGGCGCGAAAACAATGGAAAACAACCCGGCATGGCATCACAAATCCCCTTCTCCTGAAGAGTTTAATATTTTACTGGAAGAATTATCGTAAAAAATAAAAATGCGAAAACAATTTGTAAAAACCGTTGAATCCATATTGGCGCAAGATGAAAAGACAATATTGCTGCTGGGTGATATTGGCGTGTTTGGATTTAAGAAGGCTTTTGAATTATTTCCCGAAAGGGTATTAAATATAGGCATATTGGAGCAGTCCACTATCGGACTCGCCGCCGGACTTTCCATGCAAGGATTTATTCCAATTGTCCATACTATCGCGCCGTTCTTGGTGGAAAGGAGCATAGAACAACTCAAAAACGATTTCGGTTACCAACGACTTGGAGGAAATTTTGTAAGCGTGGGAGCCTCTTATGATTATGCCGCGCTGGGTTGCACCCATCACTGCCCGGGCGATGTGGGCATGTTAAAAAACATTCCCGGCATGGAAATCGCGCTGCCGGGCTCCGCGGAAGAATTTGATAAATTATTCAGGCAATCTTACGCAAACGGAAAACCGACTTATTTCAGATTATCAGAAAGACAAAACTCAAAAAGCCGCAATGTAAAATTCGGCAAAGCGGAAATTGTAAAAAAGGGCAAACTGGCTACAATTATTGCCATTGGCCCCATGCTAGAATTGGCAATGATGGCGGCGGAAGGTTTGGATGTAACCATTTTGTATTACACTGCCGTCATTCCATTTGATAAAAAAACACTTAAAGAAAACAGCAGCTCCGGCAAAATACTGCTTTGCGAACCTTACTATGCGGGAGCGTTGCTGCCGGAAATCTTGGAAGCTTTGTCTCTTAAACCGGTTTTGGTTGAATCCGTCGGAGTACCCACCATAATGATGACAAACTACGGGACAGCCTGCGAACACGACGAATTAATAGGCTTTACTTACAAAAATATAAGGGGAAAATTATTAAAACTTATAAAATCATGAACCGGCTTTCAGAAATAATAATCAAAGACGCGGAAAAGATTTTGGAAAAAGTTGACTTGAGCGAACTGGAGGGAATTTCTATTTTAATAACCGGAGCTTCCGGTTTAATCGGCGCTTATTTTTTGGCCTGCCTGAAAGTTTTATCTGGAAATAAAAAAATCGGCAAAATTACCGCGGTATGCGGCAGTAAATACCCTTTTTATTTAAAAGACTTGATAAATTATCCGGAAATTGAAGTTGTCATTGGAGATTTGACCGACCATGAATTCCGCCAAAAAATGCCCATGGCCGATTATATAATACACGCCGCCGGCTATGGACAGCCTGGACTTTTTATGGAAAAATCGACAAAAACCTTGAAATTAAACACCGAAACGACTTTTTATTTATTTGATAAGCTCAAAAAAAACGGCAAATTCTTGTTTTTAAGCACCAGCGAAGTGTATAGCGGTCTAGCGAATCCCCCTCATAAAGAATCGGAAATTGGAACAACCAACACGACTCATCCAAGGTCCTGTTATATTGAAGCTAAGCGATGCGGAGAAGCGATTTGCAACGCTTACAGAGAAAAAGGGTTCCAAGCTAAATCCGCCAGGCTCTCTTTGGCCTACGGACCGGGAACAAAGCCTAATGATTTAAGGGTGATTAATTCGTTTATTCAGAAAGCGCTCCAAGGAAAAATAGAATTACTTGATCAAGGCGAAGCAAAAAGGACTTATTGTTACATATCGGACACAACAGAAATTATGTGGAAAATATTATTATTTGGGAAAGAACCGATATATAATGTTGGAGGACTTTCTAGTATTACAATAGCTGATTTGGCTCGTAAAATAGGAAAACACTTGAATGTCCCAGCGGTTTTTCCAAAAATATCATCCGATAAAATTTCAGGAGCGCCCGTTGATGTTTCTCTTGATATGACAAAAGTAAAAAATGAATTTGGCAAAACTGAATATGTTTCTTTTGACGAAGGACTTGGGCGAACCATAGAATGGCAAAAAGAGCTTTATAAAATAAACTTTAAAGAAAATGAAAAGTAAAGAAAGATTTTTTATAACGGGAGGAATGGGATATCTCGGTTCGGCTTTTGCCAAAGAGGCTTTAAAAAAAGGATATGATGTCTGCCTTTATGATTCCCTTATATACGAACAAAATCCTTTGCGAATGATTCAGGAAATTTCAAAGGACAAAAAAGAATCTGACGAATTGAAATTTATAATAGGCGATGTTCGAAACAAAGAACTTCTTAGGTCATCTTTAGAAGATTTCAAACCGACTTATGTTTTGCATTTCGGCGAATTAAGTAGCGTTTACGCCTGCAATCATAACCCAACTTTTACCGAAAACATCAACTATAAAGCCTCTAAGCAAGTGATTGATATTTGCGAGGAACTTGGCCTTAAAGTCCTCTACAACTCCACTTCAAGCGTTTATGGGACGCAAAAAGAATTCAAGCTTATGAAAGAAGAAGACACCTTGCCGGAGCCGACCGATTATTACTGCCGATATAAATTAAAGATGGAAGAATATATTAAAGAGAAGACAGAAAAAAATCTTACCGCTCTGCACCAAATCAATTTTGCGGAATTTTTAAACATGCCTCTTGATAATTGGCATAAAATTTGCCAGTCAAACGTATCCATAGAGCCGACAAAAAAATAGCCCCCATTTTCTGTTTTCTGGTGAAAATAGAAAATGGGGGCTTACGCTGAAAGTTATTATTTATTATTTGGCAGGAGAAATGCGTAAGCTCCTCCCTTACGGAAAACCAGAGGAATTGATCCTAAGTCGGACACAAAATGAGTTTCCACCTTTCCAAACAATGAACCACGACCAAAGCCAAGAATGTATTTATGATAAGAATAACAATCTTCAATGGGCTTACTCATACACCCAACCCATAAAATACCCATGGCCTTTAGTTCCTCATCCAAAATTTTTTTCCTAAGAAGTGGTTCAACATCATCGGGAAGCAATTTATATCCGCATTTTCTTCCAAATCTTTCAGCTCTTGGATACGTGATGTCTTTATATGGAAAGTCTTCGGCCTTAATCAGGCCAACACGATAACTAATACCCGTCTCTGAAATAACAGTAACATTAATAATAGGCGTGAATTCTCTCCTGCTGAAAATATTTTTCAACATAGTAAACATAACTTTCCTCCTTTATTTTCTCGGCGCTAGCCCGCTTTGTTAAAGAATAGAACTTAATTGGCTAGATTAAGTTTTTTATTAAACTTTGCTTTAATTATACACAAATAATTATTTTTGTCAATGTTTATATAAAAAGCTATACGAATAACTGTTTTTGGTGTATGATGCAAGAATTAAATTATGAAAAACATACTTATTAGACAACAAGATATCGCCAGTCTTTTTAAGGACAAACTTAGCGATTACGTTAAAGACAAAATATCCGAATACAAGCTCACATACTCCCCCTTTGAAAAAGAGGAGGAAAAACAAGTTATCATAAAAATATCATCCGATAAAATTTCAGGAGCGCCCGTTGATGTTTCTCTTGATATGACAAAAGTAAAAAATGAATTTGGCAAAACGGAATATGTCTCTTTTGACGAAGGCCTTATGAGAACTATAGAATGGCAAAAAGAACTTTACCAATCATAATTAACAGGATTTTTATACATGAGTGAAAATATAAAATGATAAAGTTAATCAAATCAACGTTTTATAAAGAAAAGGCAACAATAACTGCTCTTTGTAAATTTATCAGTAAAGCCGAGAGGTTATCTATTGGTGTTATGTGTACGAAATTTGAAAATAATTTTTCTCTTTGGCAAAAAAGAAAACACTCTGTTATGTTCAACAGCGGCAGTTCGGCCAACCTAGGACTTCTACAGGCTTTAGCCAACTTAAAAAAAATAAAGAGGGGCGATGCGGTGGCATTTTCAGCTTTGACGTGGGCAACAAATGTTATGCCCCTTCTCAATTTGGGTTTGATACCAATACCTATTGATGTAGAAATGGAAACTTTAAATATTTCCCCTAAGAGTGCTGCGGAAGCATATAAGAAAGATAAATTTAAATGCTTATTTATAACCAATCTTTTGGGATACAGCGACAACATTCTAGAAATACAAAAATTTTGTAAAAAAAATAACATACTGTTAATAGAAGACAACTGTGAAGCTCTCGGTTCAGAATATAAAGGTATAAAACTTGGCAACTTTGGTTATGCTTCAACGTTTTCTTTCTATGTCGGACACCATTTATCAACTATAGAGGGTGGCATGGTTTCAACCGACGACCTCGAACTAGATTCGGAGTTAAGAATGGTCAGATCTCATGGTTGGGATAGACACCTGCCAGAAAACAAACAAAAAGAGCTAAGAAATAAACACGGTCTTAGCGAATTTCATGGAAAATACGCCTTTTACGATATTGCATATAACCTTCGCCCAACTGACATACAAGGCTTTCTTGGAGTAAACCAATTACGATATCTTGATGAAATGGTGAACAAAAGAGAAGAAAACTATAAAAAACTGGAAAAAATATACTCCAATCCAGACTTTATAAAAATTAAAACCAACAATATGTCTAGAATTTCAAACTTTGCTTTCCCTGTTATTTGCAAATCGGAGGGTTTAATAGGCAAGTATATACAATTGGCGGAAAAAGCTGAGATTGAAGTTCGGCCAATAGTTGGAGGAGACATGACAACTCAACCATTTTTCAAAAAATATGTTGAATCGAAATATTCATTACCAAATATAAAACACATCCATTTTAACGGGTTCTATTTTGGGAACAATGCGGAAATAACTAAAAAGGAAATTGAATTTTTGGTAAAAACACTCTCTTAATAAATTAGAAAAGATGAAAGATATACTGATAAACTTTGGCAGTCCTGCATTGGGGAACAGTGCAATTTTTAGTGATGACATTAACAACATGAACGACATATGGAAACTACTAAGGGCAAAACTACTTGAGCTTGGGTATAATTTAAAAACTGCTGATCGAAACAATTTATCAAATTGCGCTTGGGTATTGTTTATTGACGGAGACAGTCTGGGCGAAAAAATGGAAACGGAACGGAGGCTCTATAAAGAGTGTTTGGACTACGGTTTAAAAGACAAAATGATCTTATTTCTTTGGGAAGGAAAAACTGTAAAACCTTATAATTACACGAAGCGATTGTATGATAAATTTTCCACTATTTTTACTTGGAACGACGACTTAGTTGACAATAAGAAGTTTTTCAAGTTTTATTTGCCAATTCCAAATCATACGACAATCGCAAAAGCGGTTCCATTCAATCAAAAAAAACTTTTAACTAACATATCGTTCAATAAATATTCTTCTTATAAAAACGAGCTATATTCAGCTAGAAGAAAGTCTATTTCATATTTTAACAATAAACATCCGGCAGATTTTGACTTATATGGATTGCGGTGGAATCGACCAATCACTAGATTGCAAACAATATTCCCTTTCTTGGTAAAAAAATATTCTGTTTTTCGAGGACACGCAAAAAATAAAATCAGTATATTGTCACAATACAAATTTAATATTTGCTATGAAAACACCCGTGGTGCTAAAGGGTGGGTTACAGAAAAAATATTTGATTCATTACGATCCGGGACCGTGCCGATTTATTGGGGGGCTGAAAATATTACAGAATATGTGGACAAAAACGCTTTTATAGACAGGCGCGAATTCAAATCGGACAAAGAACTCTTTGATTTTTTGAACAATATCGACGAGAATGAATACAATAAGTATTTATCGGCTATGGAAAAATATTTAACCGGCGACAATTACAAATTATTCCTTCCGGAAAATTTTACTAATACAATCATTAAAACCTTAAACTTAAAAACCAATTTATGAAATTGCTTAAAAAAATAAAAAAATTTGCCGCTCAACCAAGGGATAATTATCCAAACATTTATATTTTCGGCTACCATGTCTTGAAAGCTTTTCATAAAATAATCTTGAAGTTTGGTTTTATAAAAAACAACGGAAGATTAAAAAAAGATATGTTTAACTGGACGCTTTATAATCTGCATTATAAAGGAGAGCTGAAAGAAGCGAAAAAAAATTACACTCTGACTTTGATGTCCGGCGATTACCAATTCCGAAATTTACAACTTGCAAAACACAACGAAAATATAAAACCGCTGCATCCAAGCCACCGCTTTTTATACGAAACCATTCTGCAGTTGAATCCTCAATCTGTGTTTGAAATGGGCTGCGGAACGGGCGTGCATCTCCATAATCTTCAAACATTGTTGCCGAAAGCCAGAATTTGCGGCATTGATCTTTCTCACCAACAGCTTAATGGCCTCAAAAAGACTTACCCGGGGATGGCCGATAGCGCTAAACAAGCTGATGCTACCACCCATTGGACAAAACTTCCGTTTGAAATCTGTGACTTAACTTTTACCCAAGCGGTCATTATGCATATTCATACCGGGGACGCTCATTTGGTTGCCTTGGAAAATTTATTTAAAATGGCTAAAAAATATGTTATTCTTTACGAAAGCATGAAAAATCATCATTTCCTCGATGACATCAAAAAACTCCATTTAGAGAAAAAAATTGCTTGGAAGAATGTGTTCTTCTATTACCGCATTAATAAAGAAACAGGTCTTCCTGCGGGATTAATTTGTTCCCCTAGTTATCTTAATTATCCGGAATTAACAGATTATAATATTTTAATTCCGACCAACAATCTTAACCAAAAAAACAATAAATAAAATAACTTATGAAAAAAGAGACTTTTAACACGCCTGTATTGTTTATTATTTTTAATCGTCCCGAGGTAACAAATATTGTTTTTCAAGAAATTAGAAAAATAAAACCAAAAAACTTATTTATTGCCGCTGACGGACCGAGAAAAAACGCGCCGGAAGATTATAAAAAATGCGAGCAAACAAGGGAAATTATAAAAAAAATTGATTGGCCTTGCGATGTAAAGACTTTCTTTCAAAAAGAAAATCTCGGTTGCGGTTACGGAGTATCTACCGCCATAAATTGGTTTTTTGATAATATTGAAGAAGGAATAATTTTAGAAGACGACTGCGTGCCGGACCAATCATTTTTTTATTTTTGCCAAGAGCTTTTGGAGTATTACAGGAACAATAAAAGAATAATGCACATCAGCGGGGATAATTTCCAGTATGGCAAAAAACGCGGCTGGTCATCTTATTATTTTTCTGAATACACTCACCCTTGGGGGTGGGCGACATGGCGCCGCGCATGGAAATTTTTTGATTTTGATTGCGTATCACTCGAACAAAAAAAGAGCAGTTGGGACAAGCAATGGTATCTATCGGCGCGAAAGCAAAATGGGCTAGCTATTCTGCCTAATGTAAATCTTATTTCAAACATTGGAGCCGGTGATGATGCAACGCACACAAAGGAACTTATCCATCATATCAATTATATCAATTTACTCGCCAAACAAATGAATTTCCCATTAATCCACCCTAAAATAATATTGCGGCACAGACTAGCCGACTTTTTTACCAATCGCGATTTGTTCAAAGGAAGTTTTAAAAGACTTGTTTTCCAAAAACTGTTAAACATAACGCCCAAGCCGATGGAGTTTGTGATAAAAGGTTTTGCTAAGATAATTAAAAAAATTATGCCCGCCTCAATTATAAACGGCTTAATAAAAACAATAAATGAAATAAAATGGCGGGCAAAGAGAAAGCCATTTCCTCCCCCATATTTCATTAAACAAAGAATAATAAAAAAATATGCAAAAAAATTTTCTTTGGATATTTTTGTTGAAACGGGCACATACTTGGGAAGTACAATACTGTCAGTCCGCAACTTATTTGATGATATATATTCAATAGAACTTGATGAATCATTATTTGAAAAAGCGCAAAATAAGTTTATGTCGTATCCCCATGTTAATATACTTCATGGTGACAGCTCAAAAATCCTGCCGATTATTCTGTCTAAAATTGATAAGCCGACGCTTTTCTGGCTTGATGGACATTATTCGGCAGGAATCACAGCAAAAGGATGTCTCAATACGCCAATATTAAAAGAACTGGAGTCGATTCTAAATCATAAAATAAAAAACCACGTCATACTGATAGATGATGCCAGATGCTTTGTAGGAAAAGATGATTACCCAACAATCGTTGAATTAGAATTATTCGTTAAAAAAATAAACCAGAATTTAAGTTTTAAAAACGAGAATGATATTATACGGATAATTACTAAACAATAAAAAAAACCTCTCTCCAATGTTTAGATGAAGAGAGGAGGTTCTACAATCATATTGTTGATTTTTTCAAAATATTTTTAGGGAACTTTCCGCATTGCCCCATTGAGTGTTCGTACAACACCGTCTGAGCAAATTTGTTAAAAGGAATATCTAGTGTCGTTCTGACTTCACGCTCTAGTTTATCACGTTCTTTTGCTAACACTTCTGGCGAAAGAGTGTCTGTGAAGACATATGCACAATAACCGCCGTCAGGATTACCTTTATAATAATCCGATGTTACCGTATAGTCAACTTCAATTTGATAAAGTTTGTCTTGCGTTTTTGGGCAGGTGTATACCCACACACCTTTTCTATTTTTATCAGAAACCGCAATATCGTAGTAAGGAGTGCCAGGGTAACAAGTGATAATCGTAACATCAAAATCTTCAGGTTTAACCGCAATAATCCATTTTTTTGTTTCCGATATTGTGTCAAGAGTCTCTCCTGGGTGTCCTATTGACATTAGTGCTTTTACTTTCAATCCGTGACGTTTGGCAATATTAACGCAACGAGTATTTTCTTCTATCGTCGCTTTTTTATTCATTACTCTTAGAATTTGCGAAGATCCTGATTCAAAACCTGTCAAAATCCACCGAAAACCCGCTTTATACATCGCCATTGCTTGTTCATCTGTAAATAGCTCTGATTTGATGAATCCTCTTAATTTCCATTCTACTCCAAGGTCTTTTTGCGCTTTGGCGATAGAATTCATTAAGGACACCATGTTTTTGTTGACATTTAATTCATCATCGTAGAGCATGAAACCTCTTCTACCGGTTGTTTTATATAGATGGACCATTTCTTCCACAATGTTCTCAATTGTTCGCATTCTAATTTTACGAAGCATTGGAGATTCTCGCCCTCCACAGAAACCACAACCAAACGGGCATCCCAATTGTGCAATTAACGAAAGAGCCAGTGTTCCATCAATGTAATAATGGTAACTGTCTATCTCTATGAGATGTCTAGCAGGAAACGGAAGCTCATTTAATCGTTGATTACTGAGAAAGAGAGGCGAATTTTTGTCATCAGCGTCGATAAGATTACTCGCATTTTTGTCAAGTGCCAGGAAAATAGCCTCTTCTCCATCTCCAGCAATAAGCACATCAAACAGATTGGTTAAATGTTTTATTGCTTCGACTGCTCTTCCTTTTACTCCGAGTTTGTTTTCCCGTTTGTGTGCCGCATTAACAAGTGTAATGTGTGGTCCCCCTAAGATGATTTTTGCATTGTGGTGAGCATTGCGGATGGCTTTCACTATTTTCGTTGCCGCTGGCAGTTGAGGAGTTGTGGAAGTTAGCCCGAAATAATACACATCTTTCCGAACTTTCGCATAATCTGAAACAACTTCAGAAAAGTTTTTTATACCTGAAAGGTCAAGCACTTCCACACTTATTCCAGCTTGTTCAAGCACAGCTGCAACTTTTAAAATACCCAACGACATAAAAACGCGCTCATCTAGAAGAAAAAGTGATGGAGGGATAATAAGGCATATTTTGTCTGCGAAGTTTCTTTTTTGGATAAGGGATGGTATAAGCAGTTTTTTCATAAAGTTTCTTCCTTTCATAAAAAATTTTAAAGTCCTAAAAATAAATTTTTCCTTTTAAATTTATAACATATGCATTATAATATTGCAACGCCTCGAGTTATGCTGATAACAATGATATTATATGGATAAATACTGAGTAAAAAATGAGAAATAATATATTCAAGAAAGCAATTGTGTTTTTTCCACATAATCAGTTTAAAAAACTATATTATTATTTATTGTTCCTTAAAGATTTTTCCACCTTCAAAAAAGTATCACTAAAAGATAACAGATTTCAGGTGTTATGGAAGAATCGCCGTCCCCAACTTTTTGACAAAACACCTTTTACAAATTTTGATACGCATTATATATACCACCCTGCATGGGCGACTAGAACAGTCAAAAAAATAAATCCTGAATTTCAGGTTGACATATCTTCAACCTTAATCTTTTCATCAATACTCTCCGCCTTTATTCCTGTTAAGTTTTATGATTACCGCCCAGCAAGTATAAAATTAAGCAATTTAACATCTGAAACGGTAGATTTGACTTGCTTGCCATTTAAAGACAATTCAATAGATTCTCTTTCCTGTATGCATACAATTGAACATGTTGGACTTGGCAGATATGGCGATCCAATTGATCCCAACGGTGACTTAAAAGCAATTAATGAAATTAAGAGAGTGTTAGCTAAAAATGGAAACTTGTTATTTGTTGCTCCAATCGGAAAACCAAAAATACAATTTAATGCTCATAGAATTTATTCTTATGCGCAAATTGTTGATTATTTCAAAAATTTAGAACTGGTGGAATTTTCTTTAATTCCAGACAATGCTTTAGATACCGGGATTATTACAAACGCTACGCAAAAACAAGCCGATGAACAAAATTACGGCTGTGGATGCTTTTGGTTTAAAAATTAAAAAATATGAATAAAATTGGAACGACAAATCAAAAAACAAGAGAAAATTGGCTAGAAAAAGCTTTAAAGAATATTTCGCCTGGATTAAAAATACTGGATGCTGGAGCTGGTGAATTACAATATAAAAAATTCTGCGAACATTTGGATTACTTCAGCCAAGATTTTGGACAATATGATGGCAAGGGCAACACTGAAGGACTTCAAACTAAAAAATGGGATAATTCTAAATTGGATATCATTTCAGACATTACCAAAATTCCCGTCAAAGATGCTTCTTTTGACGCAATAATGTGCGTTGAAGTATTGGAACATATTATTGAACCGATAAAAACTATTGAAGAATTTGCCAGGTTGTTAAAATCGGATGGAAAACTAATAATAACTGCCCCATTCTGCAGTTTGACTCATTTCGCACCTTATCATTTTTATACCGGATTCAACAAATATTTTTATAAAGAAATATTAGAAATGAATGGGTTTAAAATACTAGAAATAACACCGAACGGAAATTATTATGAATATATGGCGCAAGAAATACGCAGGCTTCCAAGTATGATTAAAAACTACCCCCCCCCGTTCCAGAATAAATATTTTTGAAAAGATAATCTTTAAAATAATTTTAATAATTTTAAATAAATATAATAAAAAAGATAAAGGATCAAGTGAATTATTATGTTTTGGTTATCATGTTTTGGCGCAAAAAGTAAAATAACATTAACTATTTTGGGGGAGTTACATTCCCCAAAATTGACAAACTGCAGGGAGTTATGCTGCTAAACAAAGAATAAATCTTATGATAATAATTAAACTTAACGGTGGGCTTGGCAACCAACTTTTCCAATATTCGCTGGGCAGAAAATTGTCTATAAAAAATAACGATGTATTCAAATTGGATTTATCCGACTTCACCAAAGACAACCCCCGCTCTTACGGTTTGGGAAAATTTAATATAATAGAAAATTTCGCCTCCGATAAAGATATAAATAAAATTAAGAAATCGGGCGTTTGGAAATTGGTTGACAAGTTAAAGCCTTATTGCAAAAGATCGGTGATAAAGTATAAAGGATACGATTTTGACCCGAATATTTTGAAACTTTCCGGAAATTTTTACTTGGATGGCTATTGGCAAAGTGAAAAATACTTTCAAGACATAAAAAATATCATCAGAAAAGAAGTGACACTTAAAAATCCGATTGAAAATAAATATGCTGATTTAATCAGTCAAATTAAAAATACTAATTCCGTTTCTATCCATATTAGACGCGGCGATTACATCACCAATAAAAAATTTTCTAAAGTTTATAATTTACTGGACGAAAAATATTATCAAAAAGCTGTAAAATTTATTGCCGAAAAAATAAATGATCCATTTTTTTTCATCTTTTCTGACGATATCAATTGGGTTAAACAGAATCTTAATATCCCCTATCCAAAAATTTTCGTAAGCGGAGAAAACGAAATAAAAAATTACGAGGAGTTGATATTAATGAGCCTCTGCAAGCATAATATCATCGCTAACAGCTCCTTTAGCTGGTGGGGCGCATGGCTTAATCAAAACCCTTCCAAAATTGTAATTTCGCCGGACAAGTGGTTTAATGACAAGATCAGCGACGCTAAAGATTTAATTCCACCTGAATGGATCAGAATATAAAGCGCTAAAAATGAAAATACTATTAATTCAAGCTCCATGGTATGGGTTTCAAAATATCATCAGTGGTCGGCTTTATTTGGGGCTGGCTTATCTTGCCGCTGTTTTAGATAAAGAAGGTCACGAAGTAAAAGTCTTTAACGGAGAAACGTTTTTCAAAAACATAAACAATAAAAGGGAAAAAATTGTCATGGATGAGGAAGAGTATCTTAAAAATTACAGTCCCGACCATGAAGTTTACAGGGAAATAATGAACGCCGTAAAAGATTTTGAACCGGACATTGTCGGCATTTCCTTTATGACCGCCAATTCCGCTTCCGGATACTACTTGGCCAAGATGTTGAAAAATTATAAGGCTGACTTGCCCCTCATCGCTGGAGGAACTCATCCTACGCTTATCCCAGAAGAACCTCTTAAAAAAGCTCCCTTTGATTATGTGATAAGGGGCGAGGGCGAAGAAACGATCGCTGATCTTGTAAGCGCTATCAAAAATAAAAAAGATATTAGCAAAGTTCCCGGGATAAGCTCTGCGAAAGAAGGAAAAATAATTCATAACCCCAATCGTCCCTTCATCCAAAATCTAGACAATCTTCCCTTCCCGGCCTTTCACTTGATGAAAAACGCTCAAAATAATCCTTATTCCTGCACTGGAATAACCACCGCCCGCGGCTGTCCGTTCCAATGCAATTATTGCGCCTCCAACTTAATGTGGACAAGAAATGTCCGATTCAGAACTCCCGCCAATGTCGTGGAAGAAATTAGAGAGAGATATAATCGCCTCGGTATTAGAAATTATTCTTTCAACGATGATACTTTCACCTTAAGAAGCGTTTTCGTGGAAGAAATTTGCAAAAGAATATTGGAACTGCCGTTTAAAATTACTTGGCATTGCGACACAAGAGGCGACACCATAAATTTAAAAATTCTAAAACTGATGAAAAAAGCCGGCTGCAATCATATTTATTTAGGTCTGGAAAGCGGCAGTCCAAAAATTCAAAAAATGATAAAAAAGAATATTGATAACTCCAAAATCAAAACGGCGGTAAGGCTGGCCAGAAAGGCCGAGATAGAAACAACTGTTTATTTTATGGCCGGCTTTCCGGAAGAAAACGAGGAAGATTTGACGCAAAGCATTAATGCGATGAAAGACATTAAGCCCGACCATGCCATTTGGAGTATTTTGACCCCATATCCCGGAACAGAAATATGGGACTTGGCGCTAAAACGAGGATTAGTTTCCTTGGATACCGATTGGGCCAAGTTTTTTCACCACTCCAGTCGTAATATTTTTAACACCATACCCGAAAAATCATGGAGAAAAATGCTAAATATAATCGAGCGGGAACAGAAAAAAATAAACGGCCGAATGACTTTGATAAAGTTGAAGAAAAAAATAAGAATAAAAATTAATTTGGCAAAAATGGCGATAAAAAACCCAAAAAAAGTTTTTAAACAGTTCAAAAAAATACCGGCCATAATTTTCAAAAAACGATGAGTCCCCTAGTTACTGTTTTAATGCCAGTTTACAACGGCGAAAAATATTTGAAAGAGGCTATTGAAAGCATCCTAAACCAAACTTTTAGGGATTTTGAATTTCTTATCATTGACGATGGCTCTGCCGACAAAAGCGCGGAAATAATAAAGTCTTTTAACGACGCTAGAATACGGCTGGAGCGCAATGAGACCAACCTCGGGCTCATTAAAACTCTAAATAAGAGGCTAGGATTAGCTAAGGGCAAATATATAGCCCGAATGGACTGCGACGATATAAGCTTGCCCAAACGCTTGTCAATCCAAGTAAATTTTATGGAAAAACATCCGGAAATCGGAATATGCGGCTCATGGGTTAAAATAATGGGACTGAAACAAGAGTTTGTTAACAGATACCCTCAAAATCACGAAGAGGCGCGGGCGTATCTTTTATTCAACACGCCCCTTGCTCACCCGTCTGTCATTATCAGAAAAGATGTTATGGAAAAACATGAACTTGAATATGACGAAAATTACAAGCACGCCGAGGATTATGAATTATGGTCAAGGATTATTAATTATGCAAAAGTTTCAAATATTCCCAAAGTTTTATTGCATTACCGAATGCACGACGCAAGTGTCAGTAAAAAAAATTCTTCAGAACAAACGGAAAATTCTGACAAGGTGCGTCTCGGTTTGATTAAAAATCTCGGACTGGCGCCAACCCCCGTGGAGCTTGATCTTCACAGAAGATTTATCCGTCCTGATTATCTTAATCCTAAAGATTTTATAGACCAACTGGAAACATGGCTTGGCAAACTTTTATCAGTTAACGAAAAAAAGAGGATTTACGAACAAGAATCTTTAGCTAAAATTATTTCTGTTAGATGGCTTAATGTTTGTAGCTCCAATGCCGGTCTTGGACATTGGATTCTTAAAAAATTTTGGCAATCGCCTCTTAAAAAAATAAATCATAATAATTTCGGACAATTCATAAAGTTTTTGATAAAATGCCTGCTTGCAAAAAACAAAATCAATTGATTTTAAAGATAAGGATATCACCGAATTCTTTTATCGGCTCCAAAAATTTTTCTTTTTTAAGCTCAATTTCTATTCTCTTATTGTCTTCAACTTTCCTGTCAAGCAAGATATAATCAATTTCGTATTTTTTTAGGGCTTTTTCAACACTAACTTTTTTCATTTCCCGATATGCTTGCGCCAACATATCCGTATACCATTGCGGCGCCAATTCCGGCTCCGGTAAATTATATCCCGTAAAAAACTTTACGATTTTTCTTCGGACCATCTTATTTTGGTAATTATCAATAAATCTATTGGCCAACAATTTATATGTTTTGTTTTTGTCTTTAAGATATGCCTCGTTTATTTCATTATTAAATAAATTCTGCCTTAGCCAGCGATCAATTAGTTCGCTGTCGGAAACTAAAAAAGAAGTGGGCAGTCCTCCGTAATATAAATTAACATCGGTATAAATCGGCAAATTACTTCCAAAATCTCCTTTGCCTAAAAAATAAATCGCTGAATCTTTTTTCGTATTCGCATTCAGCCAATCAAATATTTTTCTCTCCTCTTGCAACTCAAGCATATGGGCTGGAGATGTTTTCAAAGTAAAAACCAGCTTAACGCCGTCAAAACTTTTATAAAACAGCATGCTGATTATAAGAGCGGCGCCCGTAATTACAAATATATAATTTGCAATGTTTTTTTTGTTTTTTTGTTTCGGGAACCGCATCTCGCTTAACAATATTCCCAAGGCAACGATTACAAACAAGTAAGACGGCTGCAAATAGTGAATCGAAAAAAACACATACTTGCCGGTAATTAAGTTTTGCCAATTAATGAGCCAGCCTGTTCCCAGCACAATATAAATGAAATTCAGCT
>Ga0209211_10005831_pt1 | contig 18163 bp, 20 predicted proteins | sample RifGroA2_FD_183992 | JGI IMG/M metagenome (GOLD analysis project Ga0209211, IMG submission 183992) | Groundwater microbial communities from Rifle, Colorado, USA - Groundwater A2 (SPAdes) (version 2) | ecosystem: Environmental > Aquatic > Deep subsurface > Groundwater | place: Rifle, Colorado... | reverse complement strand
GTCTTGGCGTAGTCCTGCCCGAAGGCGTATTCGTTGCGGACGATCAGGCCCTGTTTGGCGGCGGCCGCGCGGAAGGCTGCGCGTGAGGGCAACATGCCACCGGGGAAGATGTATTGCTGGATGAAATCGGTGCTGCGCCGGTATTCCGGGAAGATGTCGTCGCGGATGGTGATGCTCTGGACGACCGCCCTGCCCTCGGTCTTGAGCGCCTTGGCCAGCGTCTTGAAATAGGTCGGCCACCAGCGTTCGCCGACGGCTTCGAACATTTCGATGGACACGACGTGGTCGAATTGCTCGTCGAGATCGCGGTAGTCCTGCAGGCGCAGGTCGGCACTCGGCACGCGTTTCTGCGCCCAGTCGAGTTGGGCTGGCGACAGGGTCAGGCCGGTGGTGCGCAAGCCTTCCTGCACCGCCAGTTCGGCAAAACCGCCCCAGCCACAGCCGATCTCCAGCACGTTCTGGCCGGGCGCCGCCTTCAGGCAATTGAGGATGCGGCGGTATTTGGCGTGCTGCGCAGTTTCGAGCGAACCGTCATCGGCTTCGCGATAGACGGCCGACGAGTAACTCATGCTCGGGTCGAGCCACAGCTTGTAGAAGTCGTTGCCGAGATCGTAGTGGGCCATGATGTTGCGCTTGCTGCCGCTACGGCTGTTGCTGTTGAGCCAGTGGCGGACGCGGGCGGCGAGCAGGCTGCCCCACGAGCCATAGACGGCCTTCTTGAGCTGTTCGCGATTGGCTGCCAGCAGCTTCAATAGCCCGGTGACGTCGGGCGAATCCCACTGACCGTCGAGGTAGGCTTCGGCCAGACCGATGTCGCCGCGCGCCAGCACCTGGCTGAACATCGCTTCGTCATGGACCTGCATGGTGACGCCATGTTCGCCGTCGCCGAACAGCGCACTGGCGCCGCCCGGCAAACGGATTTCAAGCATTCCGCCCTGCAGTTTTTCGAGCAGGTCGAAGACCAGGCGGGTGTCGCGGGCCAGCCTCTCGCTGCCGCGCAAAATCATCGTGTTGTTCATTTTGTCGAGTCCCGGAGGGGTTGAGGAACGTGGGCACCGCGGAAGGGCACCCCTTTCAGCCACAGTTTCAAGGCTTGCCAGTGGATGCGGAACATCACGCCGGCGGTGAGGAAAGGCATTTTCAGGAAGGCGCCGAGCAAGGCAGCCATGGACCAGGCGCGCGGCTTGCCCGAGATCGAGGTGAGCAGCAATTCGCCGTCAGCGTCGTCGTAGTCGATACGAGCCAGCGGCACCGCCCGGTCGAGGTGAAAACGGAAGCGGTAGCCGCCTTCGATCTCGTTGAACGGTGAGACGTGGAAGTCCTTGATGGCGCGCAGTTCCTGACCGTCCTGCAGCGGGGAGCGATCCGCGTTGTACAGCAGGTAGCTGTAATAGCCGCCGAAGGTGTTGTTGACTTCAGCCAGCACGGCGATAAGCGCACCTTCGTTGTTACGGCAAAACCAGAAGCTGACGGGATTGAAGACGAACCCGAAGACGCGCGGGAAGCATTGCAGCGTGATCTCGCCGTCATCAGGCAGGCCGTGCCGGCGCAGTTGGGCCTGTATCCATGGCAACAACGGGCTGCCGTCGCGTGGGCCATGGTCTTTCTGACGGAAGCTGAGCAGGTTTGCACGGTCAACCGAAAAAATCGGGCAATTTGCCAAGGCCAGGTCGCGTACCGGCAATTGCACGTAGAAGACCGGATAGACGAAGGCATTGACCGCCGGCCGCAGGCGTCGGTGCATGACATGGCCGAGGAAAAGGAGGGGGTTGTTCATGGCCGGCTCAGACCGTTTCCAACTCAGGTTTGACGGTGGCCGCATCGACTTGCCACGGCGCCATGACACCGAGGCCATTAACGACGCGCAGCGCCGATTTCAAACCATCTTCGTGGAAGCCGTAGCTGCCCCAGGCACCGGCCAGCCAGATGCCGTTTTCACCCTGGACATCGGCCAGCCGCTGCTGGGCGGCGATGGCCGGGCGGTCGAAAATTGGGTGGGCGTAATCGAACTCGGCGATCACCGTAGCCGGATCCGGCTCGCGCGCCGGGTTCAGGGTGACAACGACAGGGGTCTCGAATGGCAGCGGTTGCAACTTGTTGATCAAGTAGGAGACGCCGACCGGTTGCTCGCCCGGCTCACCATTTCCGGCAAAGTAGTTCCACGCCGACCACAGCTTCTCGTCACGCGGCAGCAGGGTGCGGTCAGTGTGCAAGATCGCCCGATTAGGCTGATAGCGGATGGCCGACAACACCTCGCGCTGGCCGTCCGTCGCTGTGAAACCGAGGATGGCTTGGGCCTGATCGCTGTGGCAGGCCATGACGACCTGATCGAAATGCTCGCTGCCGGCAGCGTGAATAACCTTGAGCCAGCCGCCTTCGCGAGTAACCGCACTGACCGGGCAGGCCAGCCGGATTTCGGCTCCGTTGGCGATCAGCCGATTGGCGATTTTGCGCACATAAGCGCGCCCGCCGCCGAGCACCGTCCGCCACATCGGCCGGTCGAAAACCTGCAGCAGGCCATGGTTCTGACAGAACCGAATGAAGGTGGCGAGTGGCATGTCGCGCATCTGTCCGGTCGGGCAGGACCAGATGGCGGCTGCCATCGGCAGCAGATACCAGTCGGCAAACGCGCTCGAATAGCCGCCATCGCTCAGGAAATCCCGCAAACTGAGTTCGTTGTCCGGATGCTTCGCCAGCCACGCCGTGCTTTCGCGGTTGAAACGCAGGATATCGGTCAACATCGACCAGAACTGCGGGCGGAACAGATTGCGTCTTTGGCCGAAAACCGTCGCCAGGCTGCTGCCGGCCCATTCCAGATCGGGATTTTCCAGGCTGACGGCGAAGGACATCTCGGTTTCGACACTGTCCACACCGAGTACCTTGAACATCGCGATCAGGTTGGGATAGGTCTTGTCATTGAAAACCAGAAAGCCCGTATCGACCGGATGGGTCCTGCCGTCCAGGGTCACGTCCACCGTATTGGTATGGCCGCCAAGATAAGCACCAGCTTCAAACAGCGTCACGTCATGCTCGTTGCTCAGCAGCCAGGCGCTGGCCAGGCCTGAAATACCGGCGCCGACCACAGCAATTCGTTTTCTTGATGTCATGTTCACACCTACTTGCCCAGAAATTCGTCGATCTTCCTGACCAGATCGCGGTCATCCGGCTTGGTAAAGCTCGAATAGGCAACGACCTGCGTCCCATCGCGATTGATCAGGTATTTGTGGAAATTCCACTTCGGCCGGCTGTCCGTCACCTCGGCCAGCTTCAGGTAAAAGGGATTGGCACCCTTGCCCTTGACCACGGTCTTGCCAACCATGGGGAACTCGACGCCGTAGGTCAGGCGGCAGAAATCGGCAATTTCCTTCTCGCTGCCCGGCTCCTGCTCGCCGAAATCGTTGGACGGAAAGCCGAGAACGACCAACCCCTTGTCGTTCAAGCGGGCGTAGAGTTTTTCCAGCCCTTCGTATTGCGAAGTGAAGCCGCAGTAACTGGCGGTATTGACGACGAGGATGACCTTGCCGGCGTACTGGCAGAGCGGCATCGGCTTGCCATCCTGCAAGCTGGTGAAGTCGTGCTTGAGCAGCGGCGGACAGTCGCTGGCGGCGATAGCCGGCATAACGCTGACCGACATCAGCCCAGCCATAACAATCCAACGTTTCACACTTGAGACCATGTTCAGCTCCTTGTTTGTTTTGTCCTAGACAAATTGGACATTTGTTCGTAAGATAACGACCAAAGACTGACTTGTCAACGGTTTGTCTAACATTTGTTTAGGACAACTATGAATACCGCCACTTTCAATATTGCCGCCGTCGAGCGCGATACCGGACTCTCTAAAGACGTCCTGCGCATGTGGGAACGCCGCTATGGCTTTCCCGTACCCAGCCGCGACAACAATGGAGAACGCTGCTATCCGGCCGATCAGGTCGATCGTCTGCGCCAGATAAAAAGGCTGATGGATCTCGGACATCGGCCCGGGAAGCTGATCGCCACGCCTCAGGAGGAACTGGGTGCGCTCACTTCCCGCCGGTCCAAATCAGCGGTGGCGGGGTTTTCTGCGAACGACAGCGAATTGGGTGAATTGCTCGCCCTGATCAAACAGCACGACGCCGCTGCTTATCAGCAGGCCATGCAACAGCGTTTGGCCCGCCAGGGGTTACAGCGTTTTGTCCAGGACACTGTTTCGCCGCTGACGCGTCAGGTTGGCGACAACTGGGAAGACGGCAGCTTCGAAGTTTTTGAAGAACACCTATTTACCGAGCTGACCAAGCGCCTTTTGCGCCAGGCCATCGCGACCCTGCCCGGTGGCCCGCGCGGCCCGCGTGTGCTGCTCACCAGCGTGCCGGAGGAACCGCATGTCCTCGGCCTGCTGATGGTCGAGGCCCTGTTCGCGCTGGAGGGCGCCGAGTGCATTCCGCTCGGCACGCAAATGCCGCTGCTCGAAATCGGTCGCGCCGCCGAGGCACATCAGGCCGACATCGTCGCCCTCTCCTTCTCGCTGGCCTTCCCGCAACGGCAGATTCCCGGCCTGCTCCAGCAATTGCGGCTGGTCCTGCCGGAGAAAACAGCACTGTGGGCAGGTGGTGGTGGCGTCGCCCGCATCGCCAGAACGGGCGATGCCGAGCTGATCACGACGCTCGACGATGCGCTCGCGGCATTGACCGCCTGGCGCGAGCGACACGCCTGAAAGCAAGCCCTGAAATGCACTTCGGCGCCGGAATCATCGGGCGCCGAAGCTGGCTGCAGCTAACTCGGGAGAAGCCCCGAAGCGAGGCCTGACTAGGCGGCCTCTTCCATCGGCACCAGAAAGTCCTTGCTGATGCCGTTGCCGAGCAAATAGATGCGATCCATGAAATCGCTGAGCCACTCGTGCAGACCGTGCTCGAGGATGTCTTCGATACGCCCGTAACGCAGATGGGCGTGCAGCATGCCGGCCTGGCGCTGGGTTTCGCCGGAATTGCTGTTAGCGATCAGGTCAAGATTCTTGACCACGCTGTTCATGCAGAACTGCAGCGATCGCGGCATGTCCTGATTGAAGATCAGCAACTCGGCGACCCGTTCCGGCGTAATGACATCGCGATAAACCTTGCGATAGACCTCGAAGGCCGAGACGGAACGGAGCAGCGCGCCCCACTCGTAAAAATCGGTCGCTCCCTCGTCGCCCTGTGGACGCAGCACGTGGTATTTGACGTCGAGGATGCGCGCCGTGTTGTCGGCACGCTCGAGCAAGGTACCCAGGCGGATGAAGTGGTAGGCCTCGTCCTGCAACAGCGTACCGAGTGTCGTGCCCCGTGACAGCGACGAACGCATCTTGACCCACTCGAAATACTCACCGATACCGGCATTGAAGAGTTGGTCGAAGGTCTTCTCGCGCGCTTCCAGCCAGGTCGAGTTGAGCGTTTCCCACATTTCCGTGGTCAGCGTGCCGCGCACGGCGTGGGCGTTTTCACGCGCCATGCGCAGACAGCTGTGAATGGACGCAAAGTTGTCCGGGTCGCTGACCATGAATTTCAGGACATTTTCCCCGTTGACCGTGGAATACTTCTTCGCATAGGCCTCTTCGAGGCTGTTCAGGGCAATGATGGCGGCCCAGCTCTGATTGATCGCATCGAGCGATTGCGGCACCAGCGACATTTGCCAGGTGACATCGAGCAGGCGGGCAAGATTCTCGGCGCGCTCGATGTAGCGCGACATCCAGAACAGGTGATCGGCAGTTCGACTCAGCATGACTTAATCCTCCAGAACCCAGGTATCTTTGGTACCGCCGCCCTGCGACGAATTGACGACCAGCGACCCCTTGGTCAGCGCAACGCGGGTCAGGCCGCCCGGCACCATGTCCACACACTTGCCCGAGGACAACACGAAGGGGCGCAGATCGAGGTGACGCGGCGCGATGCCTTCCTCGACAAAAGTCGGACAATTCGACAAAGCCAGCGTCGGCTGGGCGATGTAGCCATCAGGCTTGGCGATCAGCAACTGGCGGAAGTGCTCGATCTGCTCCCTGGTCGATGCCGGGCCGACCAGCATGCCGTAACCGCCGGCACCATGGACTTCCTTGACGACCAGTTCGGCCAGATGATCGAGCACGTACTTGAGATCATCGGGCTTGCGGCACATGTAGGTCGGCACGTTGTTCAGTGTCGGCTCCTCGCCGAGGTAGAAACGGATCATGTCCGGCACGTAGGGGTAGATCGACTTGTCATCGGCGACGCCGGTACCGATAGCGTTGGACAAGGTGACGTTGCCGGCTTGATAAGCCTTCAGGATACCCGGCACGCCGAGCGAAGAATCGGCGCGAAAGGCCAGCGGATCCATGTAATCGTCGTCGAGGCGGCGGTAGATGACATCGACGCGCTGCGGCCCCTGCGTTGTGCGCATGTAAACCACCTCGTCCTTGACGAAGAGATCGCGGCCTTCAACCAGCTCGACGCCCATCTGCTGGGCCAGGAAAGTGTGTTCGAAATAGGCGCTGTTATAGGCGCCCGGGGTCAGCACGACGACAGTCGGGTTCGACACCCCCTTCGGTGCCACGGCGCGCAGCTTTTCAAGCAGCATGTCCGGGTAGTGCTGGACCGGTGCCACCTTGTGTTTGGCAAACAGTTCCGGGAAGAGGCGCATCATCATCTTGCGGTCTTCGAGCATGTACGAGACGCCGGACGGCACGCGCAGGTTGTCTTCGAGAACGTAGAACTCGCCTTCGCCAGCACGAACAATATCAACACCGGCGATGTGCGCGTAGATGTTGCCGGGCAGATCGACGCCCATCATTTCCGGGCGGAACTGGGCATTGTTGAGCACTTGCTCGGCCGGAATCTTGCCGGCCTTGAGGATTTCCTGATCGTGATAGACGTCATCCAGGAACATGTTGAGCGCCTTGACGCGCTGGCGTAGTCCGGAGCGCAGGGACTTCCATTCGGCCGATGGAATGACGCGCGGAATGATGTCGAAGGGAATCAGGCGCTCCTTGCCCGCTTCCTCGCCATAGACAGCAAAGGTAATACCGACCCGGTGAAAGGCCAGATCGGCCTCGGCTCGCTTGCGGGCAATTCGCTCAGGCGGCGTCGCCTTGAGCCATGAATCGTAACCCTGGTAGTGAGCTCGGACGCCACCGTTGGCGTCCATCATTTCGTTGTAGAAATTCATATTGGACTCGTCGCTGAGGATGCTCTCAACGCTAATTCAGCAGGTTCCATGCCACGGAACAAAAGCGTACAAAATCAGCATATTACAATTTCATGGCACAAGAGCATGCCCCAATACAGTGCGAGGCAATTTCAATCTGGTGCAATAAAAAAAACCCACCGGATCGCTCCGGTGGGTTTCTGTACAACTGAAACGCCGAAGCGGTCAGGCGCGTTCGAAGATGACTGCGATACCTTGTCCGCCACCAATACACATGGTGACGAGAGCGTACTTGCCGCCAATACGCTCCAGCTCGTACAGTGCCTTGGTGGCAATAAAGGCACCGGAACAGCCGACCGGGTGGCCGAGGGCGATGGCGCCGCCATTCGGATTGGTCTTGGCCGGATCGAGACCGAGCACCTTGGAAACGGACAAGGCCTGAGCGGCAAAGGCTTCATTGGACTCGATGACATCCATCTGATCCAGGGTCAGGCCAGCCTTCTTGAGGGCCAGCTTGGTAGCCGGGATCGGGCCTTCGCCCATGATGTCGTTCGGCACGCCGGCGACGGCGTAACCGGCAATACGGGCACGGGCGGTCTGACCAGCCTTGGCGGCAACATCGGCAGCAGCCAGCACGAAGAAGGCTGCGCCATCGTTGATGCCCGAAGCATTGCCGGCGGTGACGGTACCGTCCTTCTTGAAGGCCGGCTTCATCTTGGCCAGAGATTCCATGGTCGTGCCACGCTTCAGGTGCTCATCGGTATCGAACACGACTTCGCCCTTGCGGGTCTGCTTGACGATCGGCACGATCTGCGACTTGAAGTAACCGGCATCAATGGCAGCAGCAGCACGACGCTGCGATTCGACGGCGAAGGCATCCTGGTCTTCGCGGGTGAAGCCGTGCTTGGCAGCCAGGTTTTCAGCCGTGATACCCATGTGGCCAACGCCGAACGGGTCGGTCAGCACGGCAACCATGGAGTCGATGGCCTTGGTGTCACCCATGCGGGCGCCGTTGCGCAGCGCCGGCATCAGGTAAGCAGCCTTGGACATGACTTCAACGCCGCCGCCGATGCCGTAGTCGGCATCGCTCAGCATGATGTTCTGGGCGGTAGTGACGATGCCCTGCAGACCGGAGGCGCACAGGCGGCTCACTTGCATGGCGACGGAATCCATCGACAGACCAGCCTGAATCGAGGCAACGCGGGAAACGTAAGCGTAGCGGGAATCGGTCGGCATCGTGGTACCGACGGTAACGTAGTTGATGGCTTGCGGATCAACACCGGAGCGGGCAATCGCTTCCTTCATGACAATGCCGGCGAGTTCCGTGCTTTCAAAATCAGCCAGGGAACCACCAAAAGCGCCGATGGGGGAACGAACTGCGCTTAGAACGACGACATCTCTGCTCATGTAAATCTCCTGTAAGAATCAATCAGCCCACCAAGGTGGCAAGCCCTAACAAAAACAGCAACAACATCCACAACACAGTCGCTCGCCAGACGAGTCCGACGGCACTCTGCATGAAATCCACATCTGCCGGATCGCCCAGCCCGAGCTCGGCCCGATCAGAGACCTCAACGCCATCCACCACCGGCCGACCAAGTTGGACCCCCAATGCGCCGGCGCCGGCCGCCAGGACGATACCAAGATCGCGGTCCGGCCATTGCGCCGGCTGGGTACGCCAGCAATAAACCGCATCCTCGAAGTCACCGACGATGGCGAAGGCCGCAGCGGTAGTCCGGGAGGGTAGCCAGTCGATCATACCGAAAACCAGCCGCGAGAATGCGGAAAAATCGCTTTGCTGGGCCATGTTTTTGGCATTCCAGCGGTCGCCAACAACGGCCGACAGCCGATAGAGCAGCGCACCACAGGGGCCTGGCAATAGAACAAACCAGAGCACGACAGCAAAGACATGGCGATGTGAGGCGGCCAGCGCGCCCTCAATGGAGAGCCGGGCGATATCTTCCGAGCCAAGGCCGTAGGTCGATATACCTTGCCACTCGGCGAGCAACTGGCGGGCTCGCTCAAGGTCACCCAAGCGCAGGGCCAGCTGGATTTCGGTGTAGTGGTGGCTGAACTGGCGGAAGCCCATGGTTAGGTACAGCACACCAACGTTGAGCGCCCAGCCGAAAAGCGGATTCAGTGAATAGAGCAGGCCGTATGCAACGGCGAGCAGAACCACCGGCAGCAGGACGGCAAAACACCAGGCAAGTACGCCATGCCGATAAGCCCCGGCGTTGAAGCGCGATTCGATGTAATCCGCCCACGCACCTACCGGGTCGGCAACGATGCGACGGTAGTCAAGTGGTTGCAGTTGCTCGAGGAGGAAAACTGCGATGAGCGAGAGAAGACTCATGGGGTGCCGATGATTGCCGTATTCGGCTTATTTTCATGTATTAAAATGCCACGATACCACAAGCTCAAGTACCGTGGAGAAGGCCAAGGCGCTCACTCAGCGAACGGATCATGCCGGCAGTGGCGCCCCAGATGAAATAGTCGCCGTAAGGCATGGCAAAGTAATTACGCAACGCACCGCGATAATGCAGCGAATGCTGTTGGTGATTAGCCGGATCGAGCAGGAAGGCGAGCGGTACTTCGAAGACCTCGGCCACCTCGAACGGGTCTGGCCGCAAGTCGAACGGTGGCTGGACCAGTGCGACAACCGGGGTCACACGAAACCCCGTTCCCGTCCGGTACTCGGGCAGAAAACCGAGAATTTCGATGCGCTCGCGTGGCAGGCCGATTTCTTCCTCGGTTTCGCGCAAGGCGGTGTGCGATGGAGAAAGATCCTCGGCCTCGACCCGCCCACCGGGAAAGCTGATTTGCCCGGCGTGATCGCGCAGATGCGCCGTGCGCTGGGTGAGCAGCACCGTCTGCCCGCCATCGCGCAGGACGATCGGAAACAGCACGGCTGCCGGGGTTAGCGGCTGGTCATCGACACCATCTTCCTGGACGAAATGTCCGCTTAGAGGCTCGGCTAACAGGCTGGCGCGCAAGCGCTCCAGATCGAGCGTCATGCGGCCTTGGAATCTTCCTCGATTTCAGCGTTGACCGCAGCCAGCGCATCCTGAAGGGTTTCTTCGGACAGGTCGTTGATGGTTGTCGCAACCAGATCGGCCGACTCGATGGCGCCGACCGGCAAACGCTTGCTGTCCATGCTGGCGATCATGACTGCCGAAGCGCCGGCGACACGCAACAGCGCCTGACGTTCGCCCATGAGCATTTCCAGTTCGTCACGCAGCAAGGCTATTTCCTGATCTTTTTGGGGCATTTCTCTCTCCTAGAATCTTTTTTTCAATGTCATGGTACTGCCATCGCGCTGCATTTCCATGCGGTTCAGAAAACTCATGCCAAGTAGCGCGATCGGCATTTCGGTGGGTAGCACCACCGCCTCCACATTGTGCATGGTGACACCGCCAATTCTCACCGTGTCCAGCGGTATGCGTGTAACAACGACCGTTCCATTTGCCGTGCTCGTCAGGCCGCGCTGTCCCTGCCGGAGGTCCAGGCCGATACGCCGGGCATCGTTCGGGCCAAGCGCAATTGTCGTGGCTCCCGTGTCGACGACGAAGCGGACGGAAGTTCCGTTTACCGTTCCAGTAGCGTAAAAATGCCCCTGCACGTCTGCCGTCATGACGATCTTGTCCGAGCCGTCGCCGCCGGAAATGCCGATGGCATGCTGTCCGACGCGCAAGGGACGCTTCCTGCCGCCCACTTCGATGGTCACCTGATCGTCCTGGATAGAGACCAACTTGACTCCATCCACCGTCTTGCCAATCGGTACCGCCTGGGGCTCGCCACCGTTGATCATGAGCATCGCCTTGCTGCCCATGATCCCGGCCAGCCCGACATCCTGTGCCATTCCTGCGGCTGGCAGCAGCAACGCCAACAGCGCAAGCAGCGCAAGCAGCGTAAAATGACGCTTCACTTTTCCGAATCCCAACGCCGCCATGCACCCTGTCGCCATCTTTCGCCACTCCCCCACTGAAGGACCGGGCTATTTTGCCATATTCCTTGAGCAGCAAGGCATTCCATGGAAGCTGATTGCTCTCGACGAAGGCGCCGCGGTTCCGTTGAGCGTTGACGGTTTCTCCGGCCTTTGTTTCATGGGTGGTCCGATGAGCGTCAACGACCCGCTACCGTGGATAGAACCCGTCTGCGCGCTGATTCGCGAAGCGGCGGCGAAAAATGTGCCGGTCATCGGCCATTGCCTCGGCGGGCAACTGATGAGCAAGGCACTCGGCGGGCAGGTCACGCGCAATCCCGTCAAGGAGATCGGCTGGAGTAGCGCACACGGTGAAGACAATGCCATCGCCCGCCACTGGCTGGGTGATTTCGCCGGCAAAAATGGCACGGTTTTCCAGTGGCACGGCGAAACCTTCAGCATCCCGAGCGGGGCCACCCGCTTGCTGGCCAACGGTTACTGCGCCAACCAGATGTTCGTCACCGGCCCGCACCTCGCCATGCAATGCCACGTCGAAATGACGCCGGAAATGATCGCCACGTGGTGCGAGCAGTGGGCCGATGAAGTAATTGCCGTCGCCGACCTGCCCAGCGCGCAGATGCCTGAAGCCATGCTGGCTGAAATTTCGGCCAAGCTGCCGGCCATGCGTCAGCTCTCGGAGCAGCTTTACTCGGTGTGGATCAAGGGCCTGGCCGGCTAAATCCGCCCAAGAAAAAACCGGGCTGCTCGCACAGCCCGGTTTCATTTTTACCCGTTTTTTACGGTAGACCGTAGCAAGCCCGGTTGACCGTGGAAGGTCGCTTAATCCCGGAAATTACCGTACTTGATCGGAAAATCGGTAATCGACTTGGTAATCAGCGCGATGCAAGCCTGCAGATCGTCCCGCTTGGCGCCCGTGACACGCACGGTTTCGCCCTGAATCGCTGCCTGAACCTTGAGTTTGCCATCCTTGACCAGCTTGACGATTTTCTTGGCCAGATCGCTGTCGATCCCGTCCTTGATCTTCATTTCCTGCTTCACCTTATTGCCAGAGACACTGACGATTTTCTGGTGATCCAGACGCTTTACGCTTTCCTTCTCCTTCTTTTCCATAGCCGGAAAAAGGAGGTCCTTGATCTGATCAAGCTGGAAGTCTGAATCACCCCACAGGGTGATGACCTTGTCTTTCTCATTGAGCTCGACCTTGGCGGTCGTACCCTTGAAATCGTAGCGATTGTCGATCTGACGGGAGGTGACATCGATGGCGTTCTTCAACGCCACCATGTCCGCTTCGGAGGTGAAGTCAAAGCTCGGCATGGCAATTATCCAAAATGGCAGACGTAGTGGTAAGCATCACCAGCAGCCACTTCAATGTCGAAGCTGGAATTGCCCGGCACGTTGAAAGACTGGCCATCGCCATAAGTCTTCCACTCGCTTTCGCCTTTGAGCTTGACGCGGCATGAACCGCCAACACCTTCCATGATTTCCGGCGCACCGGTATTGAAAGTCAGGCTCGACGGCAGGATCACGCCCACCGTCTTTTTTGTACCATCGGCCAGCACCACGGTGTGGCTGACGCACTTGCCATCGAAATAAACATTGGCCTTTTTGACCACGGAAACGTTGTCGTATTGCGACATTTACATACCCCAGATTTTCTGAATGACTGATTTGGCGATGAAGCCAACCATACCGAATGCCAGCACGAAGAAAAGCACAAAGGTGCCCGTCTTGCCAGCCTTCGACTTGTAGGCGATCTCGCCAATAATGAATAACATGAAGAGGATGAAGGCGCCAACACCCCAGGTCGAGAAGAAATCTGCGATCTGTTCTTCATTCAGCCCGAATACGGTGCCGCCATCCATTGATTAACCCTTCTTCTTTGCAGCCGGTTTCTTGGCCACTGGCTTGACTGGTGCTTTCACGGCCTTGGCGACCACTGCCTTGGCTGCAACCGGCTTGACCAGCGGCTTGGCAGCGGCCTTGACCGCCGGCTTCGCTGCTGGTTTGGCTACAGCCTTCTTGACGGAAGCCTTGGCAACCGGTTTGACAGCGGCCTTTGCTGCAGGTTTAGCTGCCGGCTTTGCTGTCACAGTCTTTTTGGCAGCAGCTGGCTTGACCGGCTTGCCCGCTTTTTTCGCGGCGAGATTGGCCGCGATGCGCAAGCGCAGTGCGTTGAGCTTGATGAAACCACCAGCGTCGCGCTGGTCGTAGGCGCCGGCATCGTCCTCGAAGGTGGCGATAGTCGAATCGAACAGCGAATCAGTCTTCGAGTCGCGGCCGACGACGATCACGTTGCCCTTATACAGCTTGAGGCGAACCACGCCATTGACGCTGCCTTGCGTATGGTCGATCAGCACCTGTAGCGCCTTGCGCTCCGGACTCCACCAGTAACCGTTGTACACCAGGCTGGCGTAGCGCGGCATCAGGTCGTCCTTAAGGTGGGCGACTTCGCGGTCGAGCGTCACCGACTCGATGGCGCGGTGGGCGCGCAACAGGATCGTTCCACCCGGCGTTTCGTAGCAGCCACGCGACTTCATCCCGACATAACGGTTCTCGACCAGATCGAGGCGGCCAATACCGTGCTTGCCACCGATTTCGTTGAGGGTGCCGAGCACTTCGTGTGCCTTCATCTTCTTGCCGTTGATGGCGACAACATCACCCTTGGCGAATTCGAGGTCAAGGTACTCGGCCTTATTCGGTGCCTTTTCCGGCGAAACCGTCCACCGCCACATCGACTCCTCCGCTTCTGCGGCCGGATCTTCCAGGTGGCGACCTTCGTAGGAAATGTGCAGCAGGTTGGCATCCATCGAATATGGCGAGCCACCCTTCTTGTGCTTCATGTCGATTTCGATGCCATGCTTCTCGGCATAGGCCATGAGCTTCTCACGCGACATCAAATCCCACTCGCGCCACGGCGCAATGACCTTGATGCCCGGCTTCAGCGCGTAGGCACCGAGCTCGAAACGCACCTGGTCGTTACCCTTGCCGGTCGCGCCATGACAAATGGCGTCGGCACCGGTTTCATTGACGATCTCGATCAGGCGCTTGGCGATCAACGGACGGGCGATCGAGGTACCAAGCAGGTACTCGCCTTCATAGACAGTATTGGCACGGAACATCGGGAAAACGAAGTCGCGGACAAATTCCTCGCGCACGTCGTCAATGTAGATGTTTTTCGGCTTGATGCCAGCTTTCAATGCCTTGGCGCGGGCAGGTTCAAGCTCTTCGCCCTGACCAAGGTCAGCCGTAAAGGTAACCACTTCGCACTTATAAACATCCTGCAACCACTTGAGGATGACCGAGGTATCCAGACCGCCCGAATAGGCCAGTACAACCTTCTTGATGTCGCTCATTTCCGTTCCCTTGTATCGTTTAACCGCGCCGCTCAGCCTTGAATACGGCCCAACAGCAAATATTCCATCAACGCCTTCTGCACGTGCAGACGGTTCTCTGCTTCGTCCCAAACCACTGATTGCGGCCCGTCGATCACCTCGGCGGTAACTTCCTCGCCGCGATGCGCCGGCAGGCAATGCATGAAAACGGCCTGCGGATTGGCCACGCGCATCATCTCGCCATCAACGCACCAGTCGGCGAAAGCCTTGATCCGCTCTTCGTTTTCAGCCTCGAAGCCCATCGACGTCCAGACGTCAGTGGTCACCAGATCGGCGCCCCGACAAGCATCCATCGGATCGGCAAAAACCTTGAAGCGGGCCGGATCAATCTTGCCAACCAGATCGGCATTGATTTCGTAACCCGGCGGCGTCGACACGTGTACCTTGAAATCAAGCACCTCGGCCGCCTGCAGCCAGGTATTGCACATATTGTTGGCATCCCCAACCCAAGCGACCGTCTTGCCCTGGATGCAGCCGCGATGCTCAATGAAGGTATAGATGTCAGCCAGTATCTGGCACGGGTGATATTCGTTGGTCAGCCCGTTGATCACCGGCACCCGCGAGTTGGCAGCAAATCGTTCGATGATGTCCTGCTCGAAGGTGCGGATCATCACGATGTCACTCATCCGCGAAATGACTTGCGCCGCATCCTCGACCGGCTCACCACGGCCCAGTTGCGAGTCGCGCGTATTCAGATAAATCGCCGACCCACCCAACTGCTGCATGCCGGCCTCGAAGGACAGTCGCGTCCGCGTACTGGCCTTCTCGAAAATCATCACCAGCGTCCGGTCAGAAAGTGGCCAGTACTTCTGGTAAGACTTGAACTGGTTCTTGATCCAGCGCGTCCGCTCGAAAACATATTCAAGTTCGTCGCGCGTGAAATCCTTGAACTGCAGAAAGTGTTTGATCGCCATGATTTAGGCCGCCAGAAAATCCTTGATGAGAGGGGCGCACCGGTCAACCAGTTCCCGGGCATCATTTTCACTAAATATCAGTGGTGGCAGGAAGCGAATTACTTTCTCGGCCGTGACGTTGATCAACAGCCCAGCAGCCAAAGCATTACCGACCAGTTCACCGCAAGGACGGTCTAGTTCGATGCCGATCATCAAACCATGGCCGCGAATCTCAACAAGCCCGGCCGTACCGGCAAGCGCCTCGACCATCAACGAGCGAATCAAGGCGCCGATACGTTCGGCGTTAGCCATCAAACCTTCCGCTTCGATGGTTTCAATCGTCGTCAGTGCGGCAGTGGAAACCAGCGGATTGCCGCCAAAAGTCGAACCGTGATTTCCCGGGCCGAACAGGCCGGCTGCCTTGCCACCAGCCATACAGGCGCCAATCGGCACCCCTGAACCCAAACCTTTGGCCAGCGTCGCAATATCAGGCTGAATGCCAGCATGCTGATACCCGAACCATTTTCCCGTGCGCGCCATACCGCATTGCACTTCGTCACAGATCAGTAACCAGCCATGCTCGTCACACAACTGGCGTAAGGCCTTCTGGTATTCAAGTGAAGCCAGGTGAATACCACCTTCGCCCTGAATAATTTCCAGCATGACAGCAACGATATTTTTATTGTGCTCGGCAACCGCCTTGATGGCATTGAGGTCATCATAGGGAACACGGACAAAACCAGAAACCAGCGGCTCAAAGCCTGCCTGCGCCTTACGGTTCCCGGTTGCCGAAAGCGTCGCCATGGTCCGTCCATGGAACGCCTTTTCCATGACGATCACGGTTGGATTTTCAATTCCCTTTTTGTGACCGTAGAAGCGAGCCAGCTTGATCGCTGCCTCGTTTGCTTCTGCACCGGAATTGGAGAAAAAGATCTCCTGCATGCCGGAAATTTCAGCGAGTTTGTCGGCCAGCAACTCCTGCTCGCGAATTCGATAAAGATTGGAAGTGTGCAACATGCGTCCGGCCTGCGCGGCAATCGCTGACACCAGCTTGGGATGGGCATGACCGAGCGTCGAAACAGCAATCCCGGACAGCGCATCCAGGTATTCCTTGCCCTCGGTATCTGTAATCCGGCAACCCTGACCATGGCTGAAAGCCACCGGCAACCGGGCATAGGTATTCATGACATGCGACATGAGGCAACCCCAAAAAACGAAAACGGCGGTCATCGCCGCCGGAATGATCGCCACTCAACGGGCAAGCACCCCGCAAGAGCAACACAGGCCTGAATTTTAGGTCAAAAGCAAGACCTTGTATAGAACGGCAAAAACACGCGTGTACGCCAGCCCAGGCGGCCATGCGCCATAATTATGGAAAGGCTTCGGGCTTCTGCTAGAATTCGCCAACGCAAGGTCGCATCGCCCAACGCAGACTAGAACAATGACAACTACAGACTCGACCACATTCATCATTGTTGGCCTCACCAAGCAAGGCAAGAAGTTTCGCCCCAGTGACTGGGCAGAACGCCTGTGCGGCGTCATGTCAGCCTTCGGCGCCGAGCGCAAGATGAAATACTCCCCCTACGTTGGCCCGGGAGACTACAACGGCGAAAAAGCCGTCTTCGTCGACGGTCGCCTCGGCGAAATTGAACCAATGGCCTACCGCTTCATGCTCAACTTCGCCCAGGACAACGACCTGCAGATCATCGATGGCGTCTGCTCACTGGAAAAATAAAACAAACAACCGAAACCGCGAAAACAAAAAAGGCGCCCAAAGGCGCCATTTTTATTTGAGCCCTCAAGCGATCAAGCAGCAGCAAGAGCCTTGATCTGAGCAGACAGACGGCTCTTGGTGCGGGAAGCCTTGTTCTTATGAACAATCTTCTTGTCAGCGATGCGATCGAGAACCGCAACGGATTGCTGGAAGACGCCTTGAGCGGCGGCTTTATCACCAGCTTCGATCGCCTGACGAACACGCTTGATAGCGGTACGCAGGGTCGAACGCAGGCTGGCGTTATGGGAACGCTGCCCGTCAGCCTGACGGGCGCGCTTGCGGGCTTGTGCGCTATTGGCCATTAAAGGTAATCCTGAACATCAAATATAGAGCTCGATATTCTATCAAATAATTTCCATTACAACAATATCCATCACCAACACCCAGCGGTTGAGGGTGTCTTCGCGCCAGCATTGTCCAAGGTAAGAGTCCCACACGTTGGATCATTACTAGGGACAGCTTGAAGTGTAAAGGAGGTATCCGATTGCGCGCTGATACTGATCGCATACTGCGCCGCATAGATTGAGGAAGGCAAACTTACACCTGAATACTTCTGCGTTAATGAATAGTTCCGTTCCATAAACTGCGCAGCTTGAGCGAGCGCAGCCTTAGCGTCGGCACGCTGAGCCTTGCGGACGCTTTCAATGTAGGCGGGATAGGCAATACTAGCCAAAATACCGACTATGGCCACGACCACCATTAATTCAATCAACGTAAACCCACTCTGATCCCGTTTTATTTCACTCATAACGCATCCTTTCCCATCAAGCACTACGGCGCTACTTCTCGCCAAGATATCCGACCAGTTCGACCTGCGCTTTCAGTTGTCTTCTCAACTTTTCCGGTCGAACTACTGGCGTATTTGAACTCATTTCCAGAACCAGGCTTGCCCTTAATAACAGTAGGCGTGGTAATGACACCGCCCTCAGCCGGCTTCTGCCCACCGACAATGCAACTACTGCAATTGGACGAGAAGTTCACCAAATCAGAATCACTACCGGCATTGCTGTTGAATTTACCATCGCCGTTCACATCG
>Ga0209211_10005829_pt1 | contig 18168 bp, 17 predicted proteins | sample RifGroA2_FD_183992 | JGI IMG/M metagenome (GOLD analysis project Ga0209211, IMG submission 183992) | Groundwater microbial communities from Rifle, Colorado, USA - Groundwater A2 (SPAdes) (version 2) | ecosystem: Environmental > Aquatic > Deep subsurface > Groundwater | place: Rifle, Colorado... | reverse complement strand
GGATCCATCGCTCAAGCGCTTTTCTCTGTTCCATTGTTATCGGCAAAGCATCGGTTGGTTTCCACATAACCCCAACCGTAACAGAATAAATTTATGTTGTAAAGATATTACTGATACACTACACTAGCTCGTCGGGGCTGGTCTCAACTTTATCTTTAACCACGTCGGTGCCGCGCTCGTCTTTTATAGTGAAGATAACTATTACCCTTCTCGCGCGCGCCAGCCCAACGTTGTGGACCTCGCCAACAAAATATATCGCCGAATCAACGTCCTGAAGCTGGGTGTAATAAACCCGTACGTCGGGCTTTTTATATGACTCAGTTTGTTTTACCTGCTGCTCGATGCGGACGGGGTGTTGTCCGCTGAAGCTGGCTCCGAAACGGGCAACCTTTGATGCCGCCGGGCCGAAGATCGTTTTATTCCCCGCGATGATCTCCTCGCCGCCAGCGCCGATGGCGGTAGGCGTGAGCGCAGTCTCAGCCAGCACAAAGCCGTCACAATCTTTCCACGTCACAGTTCCTCGAACCCCCTCCCGCTCTATTGCACTGTTTGTGATGGTGAGGCGCCATGAAAAAGTCGAATGGTCCTTAGTGGCTTCAACGAGGCGCATTTGAAAATCTTTGGTCTGGAGATGGGGGAAATCCGGCGATGGCTTAAAGGCTTTGAACGGTCGCGTCTCGCCGACCTTGAAGGGGCTACAAGGTTCCGATCTCGGCACATCCTCGGGCTTAGGTGTGGGCAAGATCCGCTGCTCGACTGCGGGCGCGTTGGACGGCGGGCTCTGGCCAAAGTGCCACGTCCCTTTTTCGTCCTTCCACTTATAGATCGTCTGGGCGCTGAGAGAGGATGCAAACAGAAGCAAAAGAATGGCACATACGGCGAGGCGCCTCTCCATATTCCACCTCAATCGAAATTTATCAGCCGGCTCCACTACCGCCTCCTGCCCCCGCCACCAGACGACGATCTGCCCGAGCTGGCGCTGCCGCGTGGATGATAGACTTTATTACCGCTCTCGCTGCGATGGTATTCGCCGCCTCTCGGTCCGCGATAGATGGGCTTGCCGGTCGGGCTGTAGCCGATAGGGTTATCCTTTGCGGCTTGTGCTCCTGCGCCCGATGGCAGTTGTTTCGTTTGTTCAATGTCTGCGTTGGTCAGATCCGCGCCAGGGCGGGGGCCGACAGGCACTCTTTTGGTAGGATACTCTGTGATCACCCACTCGCCGGCCGCATTCTTTGTCTTGTGATAGAGCTTGCCGGTTTTTTTGTCCTCCAGGATTTCCTGTGTAAATGCGGACGAGGCACAAAGTAGCAGGAGCGATGCGACAAAGATGAATCTGAACATAGGCACCTCCCCCATTCAAAATTCCGCCGGGCGGCTTCCACCGCTCATTAGATAGTTTTCTTTTTCAAAGCCTCGGCGGTCCGCTTGGCATCTTCGACCAATTGGCCGTTGCTCTCTTCATATTTTTTGAAGATCTGCTGGAACCGAATACCCGCCGCCCCACTCTCCCGCGCAACGCTACTCTCCTGCTCGACAAGTTTGCCATATGTCCGAGAATACTCTTCGGCGGTGTCGGCCATTTCGGCTGAGGCCTTTACCAGCTCGGAATTTAGGCTGGTGATGCGGCTTAGATAGTAATCCCACCCGTAGGTAGACAGCGGCTGATCTTTGAGCCGATCCTGTAGCAACTCCAAAGTCGTGGCCATCTTGAGACGCTTTTGATAGAAAGCCCTTTTTGATCTCACCAGCTCGTTTTCGGCATTGAGAAATTCGATGAGCCGATCCCTCAGGGCAGATCTTATGCCCGGATAGAGACCTCGCAGCTCGATTATGAGATGTGTTCTTCCATCGATTGACTTATCGCAGAGATCGAACATTTCCTTAAAAGTAATATTGGGCGACTCGGCTTCAACCTTCAGGATCGTTTCTGTAAAGCCGGCATCCTTACCTATCGCCTCTTCCAGCTTGCTCTGCAGAACAGACATTTTATAAGACTCTTGCGCGTACTTAACCGCAAGAACTCCTAACAGGGCAAGCACAACGATATACGTGGTCAATCTTATCCGTCGATCCGCCCACCGAGCACTCGCGAAGGTCCACAGGCTCGTCATTATAGACGACTGCCTTACAGACACTGTCGATAGCTTAAGGCTTGCACCGCAGGAGCGACAGGTGGGGCGTTGTACGGGATTGGAGGCCCCACAGTGACAGACAACAAAGTTAGCACCCACGATTTACCTTTCTTTTTTCCACACTGTCTTGTGGATGGATATCCCAAGAGAGGCAAGAGATGGAGATCACTTTTGGCCCTTCCTTTTCCTCGATAAGTTCAATACCTATCAAGCGCAGTCTAACTGCCTAGGAAACAGTCTGTCAATCTGAGCGGTCCGATCCGAGGCGTTCTTTCTTCCGCACGCGGGACATGAAACAAGGTCTGTTGCCATGACCGAGCCTCCGTGGGACTAATAGCACGGCTAGAGGCAAAATAGAATGCACCTGAGTCCGACTCGAAGAGAAGGCGGACATCTATCCCCAACTGGGGTAAGAGATTTTAAATTCACTGACTATACGAGGGGTCAATGACGATCTTTTTTTCTCCCCTCCTTTCACGTTCACCGGGTTGGCGACCCTCCCACGGGGAGGAATTGACTGGATTGTTTGGGTGATCAGCGACGGCTATAATTCGGGTGGGAGGATTGACGATGAACATAATTCTAAAAAGTACATGGTATAAGACAGAGCAAGCCGGGCGTAAAGTAGCGCGGAGGTCGGGTAAACTCTATGCTACGCGCTGTGGAAAACCTCTTAGTAAACGTGTCAGGTCAAAACCGCCGAGGAAGCCTGTTAAGAGGGGCTGAAATGAGTGTAGCAGGAAACTGCTTTTCGAACGCCGATGTAGAGACCTGAAAGTGCTGAGAGCAATCCTTCGATAGTTGACACGACACCTCCGGCTTCGGCCTATTGACAGAGTACACCCAAGGCTTTAGTCATCAAATTTCAGAAGTGGGTCAGCAATATCGAGAAGGGTGGCCTGGAGGAAGTACGAAAGGTACGCGGTTGGCATGACCATGCCCTCAAGGGTAACCGCGCCGGGCAAAGGGCCATCTACCTAAACAAAAAGTGGTGTGCAGTCTATGTAATTGAGGGAAGCGAAGTAAAAATCGTGAAAGTTATTGAGGTGCATCCCCATGAGTACTAAGAAGAAAAGCGACGCGATGAAGTTCCTAGAGGGTTTGGTCGGGAAGCTGACGTTCGGCGGACTGATCGAAGCGATGCGCCAAGCTGAGGAGATGTCTCAGGTTGAGTTTGCTAAGAAGCTCGGCATCTCTAAGCAGCATCTGTGTGACATCGAGAAGAGGCGAAAGTTTGTCAGCCCGGAGCGTGCCGCGAAGTTCGCCAAGATACTAGGGCATTCAGAACAGAGCTTTGTAGCCCTTGCTCTGCAGGACATTGTCAATCAAGGGGGGCTAAGGCTAAAAGTCAGCGTAGAGGCCGCCTGAAAAGAAGAAGCTTTCAGCGGCCAGCAATCAGCAGCCAGAAAACTCAGGCGAAGAGCTGAAAGCTGAAGGCTCATAGCTATTTCCAGAAGCGGTAGAAGTGATGGACCGGGCTATGGCCGGAGCCAATGGGAAAACCTTTGCGTATAGCCTGCGTGATGTAGCGCTTCGCCTGAACAACTGCGTTTTCGAGTTTTTCTCCCTTGGCTAAGCCAGCGGCAATGGCTGCGGAGAAGGTGCAGCCGGTTCCGTGGGTGTTGGGAGTGCGAACCCGGGGTGCGCTGAGCTCGCGGAACTTCTTCCCGTCATAGAAAATATCCGTGGCCGGCCCTTTACGGTGACCTCCTTTGATGACAACGCTCCTCGCCCCCATGGCGATGATTCGCCTAGCTGACTCCTTGATGTCTTGGAGGCGGCTCCCTGGAATACCAGTCAACTGTTCTGCCTCAGGAAGGTTAGGGGTAACAATCACAGCCAGAGGGATAAGACGGGAACGCAGCGCCTCGATTGCCTCTTGGCGCAAAAGGAGATCTCCCCCCTTGGCTACCATCACCGGATCGACAACGAGATTGTGCAGACGATGTTCCCGAATCTTCTCCGCCACGATTTCTATAATGGCCGAGTTGGCTAGCATGCCGGTCTTGAGCGCCTGGGCTCCTATGTCCTCTACCACGGCATCGAGCTGGGCGGCCACCAGATCCGGACTTAGCTCCAGGATCTTCGTGACACCCACAGTATTCTGCGCCGTGATCGCCGTGATCACCGATGTGCCGTAGATTCCGAAAGCGGCAAAAGTCTTGAGATCCGCCTGGATACCGGCCCCAGCTCCCGAGTCAGACCCGGCGATCGTGAGAGCCTTATAAATAGGTTTCCGCATCCCCTCTTTGCTCCCCTGGCTTGCCCCGCACCAGGCTTGTTAACACTCCTACCAGAACAATGACCGCCGCAAGTAAAAAGGCATCTTGGGCGGCAGCCGTTGTCGCACCAGCTTCCCCCAACTTACTATACAATGGGTATCTGGCCCTGAATACAGCCGTGGATATGGCTACACCCAGCATTATACCTAATTGGCGCGCAGTGCTTACTACCCCATTTGCTACCCCCTGCCGGTGCATGGGAACAGAACCCATAATGGCGCTGTTATTGGCAGAGCTAAAGAACCCAAGGCCCATCCCGGCCAATACCAGCCTCGGGACGATTTCTTTCACTGAAGGCGCTGATCCCAGGCGGCTGAACAGGAAGATACCTCCGGCGAGAAGGGTCATACCAAGAGAGGCGGGAATGCGCGGACCAAACTTATCAGAAAGCCATCCGCTGAAAGGAGCAAACATCATCATGGTCATCGGCATGGCCGTGATCAGGAGGCCTGCGTTCGTGGCGCCATAGCCCATGCCGTTGACGAGATAGAAAGGGACCAGGAAGGCCATAGTGCTGTATCCTGTGTAATGGATCATGGCGCTCGTGGTGGCAGCCGAGAAAAAACGGCTCTTGAAAAGCCGCAGATCCAGCATCGGCTCCCGGCGTCTCAACTCCAAAACCACAAATGACCCAGTGGAGAAAAGAATAAGCGCCAAAAGGATCACATTGCCGCCGAGGAACCATTCCCCGGCCTTGGCTCCGCCTAAAAGAAGAAAGAGGGAAGCCAACCCAGCCGTGAATGTCAAGGCGCCGGCCACATCGAAAGGTTGGCCGGAAGGGTTGGCTTCGTCCTTCGGAATGACGACAAGAGTGATAGCTGCCGCCAGCAGCCCTACGGGGACGTTCACCAGGAATACCCACCGCCACCCCAGGGTATCAGCAAGAATCCCACCGACGGCAGGTCCTGCGGTGAGCCCACAATAAACCATAACGATCTGCGCGCTGAGTCCGCGACCTCTATGGGTGGAGGGCAAGCTCTTCGTAATGAGAGGAGAGCTGGCGCTGGTGAGCATCCCGCCTCCTACGGCCTGGACGATGCGTGTGGATATCAGCCACGGTACGTTTGGAGCAAGCGAGGAGAGCAGGGAACCGCCTATAAAGACCACGAACCCTGTTAGAAATAATCGGCGCTGGCCGATCATATCGCCCAGGCGTCCAAAGGCCAGGAGTAGACCGCTGCTCACTATCAGATAAACCAGCACCACCCACTGTATCGTGGGAAGATCTACTTCAAAGGATCTGGCCACGAAAGGGAGAATGGCATTCAGAGCGCTTCCCTGGGTGGAGGACATGAGAGAGCTAAGACCTACCGCCACCAGGAGCAACCGTTGAGAGGCCGATAGTGCCCGCTCCTTGCTGCTACCCGCCATTGCTCTTAATTTCCTACCGTCCTGCTCCCATTCCCCATCACCACCGCCAGGGAAAGGTTCCGAGAGCTCTCGATTTGTACCATAGCCGTGTTACCCCCGGAAGACTTCCTGACGATTAGCTGTGGGTGATAGAGACCCATCAGGCCTGTCAGGGTTTCCGTTAAGATAATCCCGCAAATAACGGGCCGTGCAGGATTGCTTGCCGTCTTTTATGACTTCGAGCGGCGGCCCGGAAGCGACCACATAGCCTCCCTCCTCGCCGCCCTCGGGACCAAGATCCACCAGGTAATCGGCTTCCTTGACGATCTCCAGATTGTGCTCGATGGTGATCACCGTGTTGCCGATGTCCACCAGTCGGTGCAAAATTTGAATGAGCTTCTCCACATCGGCAAAGTGCAGGCCGGTGGTCGGCTCATCGAGGACATAAAGTGTTTTCCCGTGCGATTCTTTTCCCAGCTCATAGGCGAGTTTTATTCTCTGCGCCTCCCCGCCCGAGAGGGTGTTGCTTGCCTGCCCAAGGGTGATGTAGCCCATGCCGACGTCGTCAAGGATCTTGAGCGGCCGCAGGATCTTCGGAAAGGGATGGAAAAAAGCGACACCCTCCTCAACCGTCATTCTGAGCACATCGGCAATGTTCCTGTCGTTGTAGCGGATGCTCAGTGTCTCTTCGTTGAAGCGTTCCCCTCCACAACTATCGCAATCAACGAAGACATCCGGCAGAAAACTCATCTCCTTTCTGATCTTCCCCTGTCCGGCGCACTCCTCACACCTGCCGCCCTTAACGTTAAAGGAAAAGCGATTAGGGGCATAACCGCGCAGCCTGGCCTCAGGGGTGAGAGAAAATATACGGCGGATCTCATCGAGAACCCCCACATAGGAGGCGGGAATCGAGCGCGGGGTCTTTCCGATCGGGCTCTGATCCACCTCCACGATCCTCTCGAGTCGCTCCCAGCCAGTGATCCCCTTGTGCTCTCCCGGCCGGCCGGCAAACTGGCCAAGCTTCATCTTGAGCCCCTTATAAAGGACCTCTTTGACCAATGTGCTCTTGCCGGAACCTGATATTCCTGTAACGCAGCTCCAGGCCCCTAATGGAAAACGGACATCGATACCCTTCAGATTGTTTTCCCTGGCGCCCCGGATTGTGAGCCAGTGGGAGCCGGTAAACGAACGCTTCGGCCAAATCCTTTTTCTCCCGGCCTTGAGAAAAGCGCCGGTGAGCGAGGCGGGATTCTCTCTGATCTCCCGGGGGGTCCCGATCGCTACGACGTTGCCACCATGGACTCCCGCGCCTGGCCCGAGGTCCACGATAAGATCCGCCGATTGAATAGTGCTTTCGTCATGCTCGACCACCAGGACCGTATTGCCCGCCTGTTCCAGGCGCCTCAGGGTACGAAGGAGCATCCCATTGTCCCGCGGGTGGAGACCGATGGTGGGTTCATCGAGGATGTAGCAGACGCCGCGCAGATTCGACCCGAGCTGCGCCGCCAGGCGGATACGTTGAGCTTCTCCGCCGGAGAGGGTGTCGGCGCGGCGATCGAGGGTCAGGTAAGGCAATCCCACCTCCGAGAGGAAACTCAGCCGCTGCTGAATCTCCCTCAGGATTTTCTCCGTAATCATGCGGTCTCGCTCAGAGCCGCCATTTTCCACCTGCTGTACGCGGAGGGATTGGAAGCATTTCTGGCTTTCCTTTACCGACAGGGCGGTTATCTGCCAAATCGCGCGGCCGTCAATTTTCACCGCCTGGGCGCGCGGGTTAAGCCTTTTTCCGGAGCAGGCAGCGCAGGGAGATTCAGTCATCCATTGAGAGAGGTACGCGCTCCAGCCGTTCTCTTCTCCCCGCAAGAGTCCCCTGAGGTAAGGGATCAGGCCGACAAACCGGTGATGGTCCCCTCCGCCTTGAAGCACGACAGCCCTTTTTTTCTTCGTCAGACGCGAGAACGGGAGCTCGACATCCAGCCGGTGTTCCTCTTTTAAATCACGGAGCACGCGCTGCAGCGCCCGCTTCAGATCCCCTGAGTTTCCCGGTCCATATGCCAGCAGGGAAGAGATGATTTCAGATAAAGGTCTGCGAGGATCGCCTATGATCAGCTCGGGATCGAATTCCAGGTCGAATCCCATCCCGCCGCATTGCGAGCAGGCTCCCTGACGGCTATTGAAGGAGAAAAGCCGGGGGTCCAGGGGCTCGTAGCCGATCCCACACTGGAGACAGAAGAGGCGCTGGTTATAGATATGCTCCCCGGCCGGAGAGAGCAGATGGATCACCCCGTTTCCCAGGCGCAACCCCTGCTCCACAATCGCCTCCACTGCCCGTCCTCCCGCCTTGCCCTTGCCGATGACAACATCGATGTTATGCTCCTGGTACCGCTCCAAGCCATCAAGCAGCTTTATAGATTTGAGATCCACTATCTCCCCGTCGATCCGCGCCCTGCGGTAGCCAAGTTTTATCGCGCCGGCGATCACCTCCTTATGAAATCCCTTCCGTCCCCTTACGATCGGACTGAGGATCACGACCTCCTTGCCTCGATGGACGCGGGAGACGCGGTCGAGGATCTGGCTCTTGGTAAGCGACCGGATCTGGCGGCCGCACTTCACGCAGTGCTGTTTTCCCACTTTAGAATAAAGCAGCCTCAGGTAATGGTAGATCTCTGTGACCGTGGCTACGGTCGAGTTCTTTCCCCCCTGGCTGAGGCGCTGCTCAATGGCCACGGTCGGAGGAATGCCGGAGAGGAGGTCCACATTGGGACGGGCCATGACCTTAAGGAACTGGCGCGCATAGGCGGAGAGGCTGTCGATATAGCGCCGCTGCCCCTCGGCGTAGATGATGTCAAAGGCAAGAGAAGATTTTCCGGAACCGCTCAAACCGGTGATCACGACGAACCGGTCACGGGGAATGGTCAAATTGATATTTTTTAGATTGTGCTCCTTCGCTCCGACAATCGTAATCGCATTCTCTTCTTGTCTTTGACCCTTTAACCCTTTTTCTTTTAAACCCTTGAACCCTTGAACCCTTAAACCCTTTTCTAAAACGGGCGTGAATGGCGAGGCGGTTTCCATTTGTAAGTAGGGCCTGAGATAGCGGCCTGTATGTGATTTCCCGCACTCAGCTATCTCTTCAGGAGTCCCGGCGGCTACGACGAATCCTCCAGCGTCTCCGCCCTCCGGTCCGAGATCGATGATGTGGTCGGCGCACTTGACGACTTCCATATTGTGTTCAATCACGACCAGGGAGTGGCCCTGGTCGAGCAGCTCATGGAAAGCCCGTAGCAGCCGCGCGATGTCATAAAAGTGCAGGCCGGTAGTGGGTTCATCGAAGATGAACAGCGTTCCCGACTTTTTCGCCTTGGCAATATGGGAGGCGAGCTTCAGCCGCTGCGACTCCCCGCCCGAGAGAGTGGTGAGCGGCTGCCCCAGGCGAATGTACTCCAGACCCACAGAGCGCAGCGGTTGAAGCCCGTAGCGGATCTCCGGGGAATCCTTAAAAAAATCCCATGCCTCGGACACCGTCAGCTCCAAAACCTGACGGATATTGCGCCCGCGGTAGCTTACTTCGAGGATCTCCTGGCGGAAACGGCTTCCCTGGCACTCGCTGCAAGAAGTGTAAATATCCGAGAGAAATTGCATTTCGATCTTTTCAAATCCCTCGCCGCGGCAGGTCTCGCACCGGCCCCCTTCGACGTTGAAAGAAAAGGTGGAGGGGGTATAACCCCTCAGGTGAGAGAGGTCGGTGGCGGCAAAGAGACGCCGGACGGCGTCGAAGACCTTCATGTAGGTTGCCGGGTTGGAGCGGGGAGTTGTCCCGACCGGAGATTGGTCAACGAGGATCACATCGGAAATCTTATCGACTCCATCGATGCCGGCGCATTGCGTGACGGTGGCGGCAGGCGATTCTTTAAGCTTCTTCAAATTACGGAAAATTACCTCATCCACCAGGCTCGATTTTCCTGATCCGGAAACGCCGGTGATGCAGACGAACAGTCCGAGAGGGATCTCCGCATTGATGTTTTTGAGATTGTTGGCTGCAGCGCCGAGGATCTTGAGGCAACGCCGCGGAATCGGACGGCGCTGTCGCGAAGGAAACGGTATCGTTTTACGTTGTGTGAGGTAGGCTGCCGTCAGAGAATCTGGGCTTTTTAACAGCTCCTCATAAGGACCGGCAAAGACTACCTGTCCCCCCTCTGTCCCGGCCCTCGGTCCGAGGTCGATGATGAAGTCGCTCTCCTTGATGATTTCAGGATCATGCTCCACCACGACCACGGTATTGTTGTTGGCCCTGAGACGATGGAGAATCTCCACCAGGCGGTGGCTGTCGCGCGGATGCAAACCGATGGATGGCTCGTCGAGCACATAGAGCGTATTGACCAGCGAGGAGCCGATGGCGGTAGTAAGATCGACGCGTTCCAACTCTCCCCCGGATAGGGTCCGAGACTGACGGTCCAAGGTCAGATACTCCAGTCCGACCCCCAACAGGTAGCTGAGCCTGCGGCGGATCTCGTCGAGAACCAGATGAGCCACCTGATCGCTCTGGCCGGCGAGTTTAAGATGCTCAAAGAAGCGGTGGGCCTCGCCTATGCTCATGCTGTTTATCTCAGCGATATTTTTCCCTTTCACCCGAAAATAGAGCGCCTCACGTTTGAGCCGCGTCCCCTGGCACTGAGGGCACAGGAGATAGGCGCGGTAGCGCGAGAGAAAGACCCGCACATGCATCCGGTAACTTTTCCGCTCTAACCTCTGGAACCAACCGCGCACCCCCTTGTATGGCCCATCTCCCTCAAGGATGAGTTTTTTCTGTTTTTCGCTGAGCTCCCTGAAGGGTTTCTTGGTCGGGATGCGCCGGCGCTCGCAGAATTCCATAAGTCTTTGAAATCTTCTCGGCTTGGTCGTCCAGGGCTTAATCGCCCCATCGCTTAGAGACTTTAAGGGATCAGGAATAACCAGGTCCCAATCGATATCGATCACCCGGCCGAACCCACGGCAGGTCTCGCAGGCGCCCAGGGGGCTGTTGAAGGAGAAGAAATTGGCAACGGGGTCGTGGTAGGAGAGATCGCAGTGAGGGCAATGGAGCTGTTTGCTGAAAGGTTCCCGGCGCCAGCCCTCCTGGGGAGAGTAAAGGTTCACCCTCCCCTTGCCGAAATGAAAGGCCTGTTCCAGGGAGTCCGTGATTCTTTTTTTCGCCTCCGCACGGTAGGTGAAGCGATCAACTACCACCTCCAGTTTTTCTTTTTCCTGATCCAGCTCTGCCATTTCCTCCAGGTCGCGCATGCTCTCGCCGTCCAATAGCCGGTGGAAGCCGGCACGCAGGAGACCTTCCCTGACGTCGCTCCAGAGAACGGCGGAAGGGAAAGAGAGCGGGAAGGTTAGAACCAGAGGCGCGCCTTCTGCAAGCCCGCCCAATTTCTTGAAAACGGATTGCGCGCTGTCCCGCTCCACTACCCGGTCGCAACCGGTGCAACAGAGAACAGAGATCTTGGAAAAGAGCAGTTTCAGGTGATCGTGCAGCTCGGTCATGGTTCCCACCGTAGAGCGGGAGGTCTTGACCGGGCGGTGCTGGTCGATGGCGATGGTTGGGGGGATTCCTTCGATGCTCTCGACGTCGGGCTTGTCCATGCGGTCGAGGAACTGGCGCGCATAGGCGGAAAAACTCTCGACGTAGCGCCTCTGACCTTCGGCGTAGAGGATGTCAAAGGCGAGCGTCGATTTTCCCGACCCGCTGACACCGGTAACCACCGTCAGGGCATTGAGCGGGATGTCGAGATCGACGTCTTTGAGATTGTTCTGCTTGGCGCCTCGGATGCGTATCCAATCTTGACTCATACAATTTACGATTTTAGATTAATCCAAAATCGGCAATCCAAAATCCAAAATATCTTCATTGCAGATGGTACCTCTCCGCCAAAATCCGGCGAAAGCGGGAGCCGTAGATAAGATCAAAGATCTCTCCCTTATCGGGAAAAAGCTCCAAAGCCCTATCTTTGGCATCGGCAACGAGCTTCTGTGCCTCGCTCAAGGTGAGGTCTGCCTGCCAAAGCAGGGTTACCGTGAAATCCATGATGCGCCTGAGCTTTTTAACTCTGGCTTCCTCAGCCTGTAGTGCTTCTTTGTCCGCCTTCATAGATCAATCTTTTATCATTACCACATGTTTCGGGTCAGTCAAGCTCCTGGTTTTAAACCCTTGACAAGCGATGTCTTATTTTAATAGAAGGGGCAGTATTAAAACCGGTGGTGAACGAAAGGAGACTTGCTATGAATAACAAATGGTTTCTGTGGTTGGTAGCGATCCTGATCGGGGCCGCTTTGGCATTTTCCCCGGCCACCTTCGCCGCAGAGAAAGGGGAGAAGGCCGAGAAGAAGGAGGGGGTGAAGGAAAAGAAAGAAGAGCTGCGGGAGAAAATAAAGGAAAAACGGGAAGAAAGGAAAGAGAAAAGAAAAGAGGTAAAGGAAAAAATAAAAGAAAAGCGCGAAGAGATGAAGGAAAAGATGAAAGAGAAGCGGGAGGAGATGAAGGAGAAGCATGAAGAAATGAAGGAGAAGATGAAAGAGAAACATGAAGGGATGAAAGAGATGAAAGAGAAAAAAGGCCAGAAAAAGGGCTAGCAACTTCATGCAAAACGGCCGGGTAGGATTCTCTCCCCCTGCCCGGCCTCTATTTACCTCAAACTTCCTACCCGCCTGCTGCGTTGCTCGATTCTTCCAGACTCCTCTGATAAACTAATTCCGTGCGCATCGCTGAGATCTTCTACTCCGTCCAGGGCGAAGGGAGACTTTTGGGTATGCCTTCGGTCTTCATCCGCACGACGGGCTGCAACCTCCGCTGTGTATGGTGTGACACCCCCTATACTTCATGGAAACCACAGGGTGAAGAGTGGAGTGTGAGAGAAATTCTGGCCGAGGTGAAGGGTTACCCGACGCCGTTCGTTGTGGTCACCGGCGGAGAGCCGCTTCTGTCACCCGAGATTAACGAGCTAACTAAGAAGCTCAAAAAAGCAAATCACCACGTCACAATAGAGACCGCAGCGACCATCTTCAAGCCGGTCGTGTGCGACCTCATCTCCATGAGCCCGAAGCTTGCCAACTCAACGCCCTGGAAAAGAGTAAGAGGGAAGTTCGCTAAAATGCATGAAGGGCATCGGCTGAACCTGCCGGTGATCGAAAAGTTCATGAAAGGTCATGACTACCAGCTCAAGTTTGTCGTGGAACAAAGACGGGATTTCTCCGAGATCCGGGGAATCCTGAAGAGGCTGAAGAATGTCGATTCGGCGCGCGTCCTGCTCATGGCCCAGGGAAAAACCAAAAGAGAGTTGAGCAAAAGGGCCCCGTGGATCGTCGATCTCTGCAAAAAGTACGGCTTCCGTTACACCCCACGCCTTCACATCGAACTCTACGGCAACCGAAGAGGCACGTAGGACGATACTGCCCTAATTTTTATCGCCTTTATCCCTGATGATTCGCAGTCGAGTCTGCCTGGCGCAATGGCGTATGTAGGCCACCTCAACCAAATCGTCCGAAACTATCTTATAAACGATCCGGTAGGTATTTCTCGCCGCCAGAAGCGCCCGATAACCTATGAAGGCATCGAACATGGCCGGACCAATTTCGGGAAAGTCGCGAAGGAGTTCGAGCTTTGCGATAATTTGATCTTGAACTGCAGGTGGTAGAACCTCAAGTTCCGCCTGAGCTCGCGGGAGAAGTTTAACCCTTCTTGGCACGCTTCGCCCGCCTGGCCTTAAACTCCCCTAGCTCCATCCCCTTTCCAGCCTTGGAGTCCCGCTCCGCTTCGGCCAACCTCTCCCTCCAGTCCGGCTGGCTCATCTCCTCCAAGGTGGCCACCATCCCCTCGTAGTCCTCGTAATTCACCAAAAGGGCAGCCGGCCTCCCTCTCTGGGTGATGATCACAGGGTCCCGCGTATGCTTCACGCTCTCGATAATCTTCTTCGCCCGCGTCTGCAGGTCCGATATAGGAATGATCTTTTCCATCTTGTCCCCCCTAACTAAACCTATAGCTGACTATATATCTGGAATTATAGACAGGTCAAGCTCGCCTAAGCCTGCTCACCCCATGTCTTCTATGATGCCTAAAACGTCCTTGGCATTTCGCCGCCAAATCGCGTAGAATCGGGACAGTTGCACAGCAAGAGGAGAAAATTATGTCCGTAGCCCATCTTTCTCCAAAGGGTCAAATTCTGGTTCCCAAGCATCTCCGAAGGAAACTCGGGCTCAAACCCGGAGGCAAAGTCCATCTGGCTGAGGAAGAAGGGCGTCTGGTGCTCACGCCGGTTCCCCCAGATCCGATCGCTATAGCCACTGGCTTTCTCAAGGGAAAATACTCCCTGACCAGAGATCTCCTGCGCGAGCATCGCGAAGAGGCCCGCCGTGAGCGAAAAACTCGTTCTCGATAGCTTCGCCCTGGTCAGCCTTTTTCGTCGGGAATCCGGCTGGGAGGTCGTGCAGTCTGCTCTCTACGAGCAGGAAAAGGCCCATACCCGGTGCATTTTGAACTGGATCAATTGGGGTGAGTTCTTCTACATCGTCAAGCGCCGGGTAGGCGCAGCCAAAGCCACAGAAGCCCTTCGTCTTCTTGAGCAGCTTCCCATTGATCTCTTTCCGGTGGACCAGGCGCTCGTCAAAGCAGCGGCCGAAATTAAGAGCGAACATGCTGTCTCCTATGCTGACGCATTCTGCATTGCCACCGCCCAACAACTCAATGCCACGGTCTTGACCAACGACCCCGAGTTCCGTTCGGTCCAACATCTCCTCAAAATCCGCTGGCTGACAAAGTAAGCTCCTAATCGTATCCCGGAAAACCAGCCTGCCCCTTTTTTCCTTCCGAAAACGTGAAAGTGGGTCGTCAATGAAGATTCGCCGGCGGAGCCTGATGCGGTCATGAGGCGAGGAAGAAGAGCACCGGTGCAAGATTGTCTGGAAGGAAAAGCCTGACCCTGCCCATCTTTCTCCTTGGATTTAAATTTGGGAGCCACGCTAGTGTCCTGGAACTAAAGTTCAGTTAATAAATCTGGGACCGTTTCATGAATATTTTCAGATTTCAAAAGCTTGTCATCCTGAACAAAGTGAAGGATCTCACAGCTTTAGAGATTCTTCGCCTCCGGCTCAGAATGACACCAGTTATTAAACGGATTTCTGAGACAGCACGCTAGACCAGATGACGACAATGAGCCAGGAAGGTAACTGGAAAACAAAATGGTGAGTGAAAGAAACCGGCCTTACACAGCCAGCCCCACCGCGAAACGGTTTAGTTCAACGCTAAAGCTCAGCGGCGGCGGAACGCCGTCCGCTGCAGCCGATTGTTGGATGCTTATTCTACACCGGTAGTCCGGTGCAATCACCTATCTGTTTGATTACAAGGGAAGGCGTCTCGCGCACAGCTCTCCCCGGAATGCGAAGAACATCATAGCCCATGCCGCGAAGGAATGTATCACGTGCTTTGTCCTGCTCGGTGGTATTCTCATGCTGTGGACCATCAACCTCTATCGCCAAACGTTTGCCCTCGTGCGTTAGGACAAAATCTATCTCAATATCCCTCTCGACATGATGGACACGAGGATTCCACCCTTGGACGACCATCAAACTAAACAGCTCCAACTCATCTTTACTGGTCTTTCGCAGTTTCTCGACTGTATCAACATATTTGGCAAGATCGCCGAGAATACCTGCCTGTCTGCGGCATATGTCGAAGTCAGCGACAACAAAAAGCGCTAGCCTTGCACGTGTGACAGCAACATTTATCAGGTTTTTTGGATTCTCCACCCAACGGGCTGCGCCCTCACTGATGCCAGGGGCGACAACGGGGCTAAAGATCATTATATCCCGCTCATCTCCCTGGAAAGTATGAGCAGTGCCAACGGTGACGCCGTCGCTGAGCTGAAGTGACTGTAGTCGCTCAAGAAGAATTTAATATTGTGTCCCCGGAATCCAGAGATACTGAGAATCAGATAGGGGGCTTAATCCCTTACCAGGGAAAACCCATATTGCTGGCTGGCCTGCACAAAGTGGCGGTCGTAAGCAAAAGCTTGGTTGCACCCGGCCTCGTCCATAACTACAAGGCTAGCGCAGTCTATCACTCCCCAGTCCTTGTCTTTGTACTGCCAGAAAAGCTCTAATGCTTCACCCTCGATTCTTTCGTCCACCGCAACAAGTTCCACTATCGACGGGCGTTGCATCCGTTCCCATAATCTCTCCGCCTGGTTGTAGCCCAGTTTCGTTTTTACGATGGTTAGAGCCTCATAGGCGGTCCACGTGGAGGTTATCAAAGGCGTCCGGGACTGGAGCAGGCGACGAAAAATTCGGAGCGCCTCTTCGTGATACCGATCTTTGCCGTTAGTAATCGCTACCCAGGCTGAGGCGTCGACAAAGACTGCTTCGCTCATCTCCCTTCCCGCAGGTAGACTCTCATGTTTTCGGAGAGATCCTCTGGGCCTTCCCCGATACCAGCAATGGCTAGGGCCCAGGCAATATCTTTTTCGGTTCTCCTAACGGGTTTGGTCAGCTTCTTTCTTAATTCCGCGATGCTGATCCCGATTCGAGGCAAAGATCTGCGGGATTTTTGACGAGCGTATCGCCCGGCAGTTCCTTCCTTCACGATCGGCTCCTTCTTGCCCGGAACCCGGTATTGCTTGCCACTCATATAAACCCCTATTACTTCAGTTAGGGGTAGATGTCCAGCCGGAAATCGAGACGGCGAAAATTCAATTTGTGGACGCGGACTGGGAAAATAGGGTAAACAGAGATGAGACCGGCAGAGAGAGGAGAAAACTATGGAGCCAATCCATCTTTGGGACCTCCCTTGTCAACAGGCATCGAGAATGCAATGGTAGAACCTCGGATAGCTGACTTTTTGATCCCGGCCATTATACGATAACCGCTTGTGGCACCGACATCTAAAAATCCCTCTGAGGCAGAGCGCGAGGAGATCCAGCCATCGGGACAGGTGGCGCGTTCCGCCGGAATTGTCGGTCTGGCCGTTATGGTCAGCCGCATCTTCGGCCTGGTGCGAGAGCAGGTCTTCGCTGCCTTCTTCGGCGCCAGCATGGTGTACGATGCCTTCCTGATGGCGTTCCGTATTCCCAACCTCTTGCGCGATCTTTTCGCTGAAGGGGCTTTGAGTGCGGCGTTCGTTACGACCTTCAGCCAACACGTGACGCAAAAAGGCGAGGCCGCCGCCTGGCGCCTGGCTAACCTGGTGCTGAACGCGCTGATCCTGATTCTCTTGCCGCTGACTATCCTGGGAATGATTTTTTCGCCCCAAATCGTTGACTGGATCGCGCCTGGATTTAGGGCGATCCCGGGCAAGACGGAACTGACGGTGGAGATGACGTCGATCATGTTTCCTTTCATCTTGTTGGTGGCCCTGGCGACAGTGGCGATGGGAATCCTCAACACCAAGGACAGATTCGGCATTCCGGCTTCGGCTTCGACCTTCTTTAACCTCGGTTCGATCATAGGGGGATTGGCCTTTGCCTATGCTATCGATCCCCATTTTGGGCCACGGGCCATCGTGGGGATGGCCATCGGGACGCTCATCGGCGGCATGCTCCAGTTTCTCGTTCAGCTCCCTTCGCTGAGACATGTCGGATACCGCTATCGGCCGTTGGTCGATTTCACAGACCCGGGCGTAGTCCAGATCATGCGCTTGATGGGTCCGGCCATCATCGGAACCGGCGCGGTTCAGATCAATGTCCTGGTCAACAGCAGCTTCGCGTCCTACCTGGGAAATGGTCCGGTGTCCTGGCTCGGATATGCCTTCCGTTTCATGCAGTTTCCCATCGGCCTCTTCGGTGTGGCCATCGGAACGGCGACGCTGCCCAGCATCTCGCGTGCCGCCGCCCGGGGTGACCTGGCCGAGTTCCGCAAGACACTGGCCTCTTCGCTAGGGATGGTGTTTCTGTTCTGCATCCCCTCGGCCTTTGGTCTGGCTGTTCTCGGTGAGCCGATTGTCAGTCTCATTTATCAACGGGGCCATTTCACCGCCGCGGACACCCGCCAGACGGCCGCGGCCCTGGCCTTCTATGCGGTTGGATTGACAGGATATGCGGCCATCAAGGTGCTGGCGCCCGCCTTCTACGCCCTGAAAGATGCGCGGACGCCGATGATTGTCGGTGTGGTATCGATTGCGACCAATTACGTTCTGAATTTACTGCTGGTGGAGCGGTTCGGACATCGCGGGCTGGCAATGGCGACATCCGGGGTCGCGCTGGTGAACTTTCTTGCCCTTTTTTTTCTGATCAAGAAAAAAATCGGGCATATTGAGGGCCGCCGGATTTTCCAATCGCTCTGGAAGATTCTGCTCGCCTCGGCTGCTATGGCGGTCGCTTCTTGGACCGTCTACGCTGAAATCTCCCCACAGATGGGGCCGGGTCTTGAGGGACAATTAG
>Ga0209211_10005826_pt1 | contig 18173 bp, 18 predicted proteins | sample RifGroA2_FD_183992 | JGI IMG/M metagenome (GOLD analysis project Ga0209211, IMG submission 183992) | Groundwater microbial communities from Rifle, Colorado, USA - Groundwater A2 (SPAdes) (version 2) | ecosystem: Environmental > Aquatic > Deep subsurface > Groundwater | place: Rifle, Colorado... | reverse complement strand
CTAACAACGCCGAAGGCGCATTCACTCACCCGAAGGCAACTATTGTTTATGTAATTTCTGCCTTCGGGTGCAAGTGTTTACTTCCGCCGATTGGCGGCTATTATTTGAGAATTCTTATGTCATCTTCAGCAGTCCTGCAACATAATTATCACCCCCTACTCATCATCAACGTCTATCCCCCTAGACATGCGATAACTATGGTTTATAAGCCACTCGTAATTGAACAGGCTCCCTTCTTTTCTACTCCATAATTCTAAGTAAATTCCTAAGCTATCGGAAAGAGAACCTTCATAGAAAGCACAAAAAGAATGATTAAGATGACAAATACAATGACATGAATCGGACTAATCATAAATTTGCTTTCATACTCCTCATCATACCTTATAAGTCCTCCAAATGCTCCAGGCATGCTTATCTTATTATCTGCCATGAATAAAAAAATCACTTGAGGTATAAAAATCTATCTATGCGCGATTGAGAACCGAAAAACTCTTCCCCTATCTTCGCCAATCAGCACCACACCAACGAGCTAGTGCCTGCGGCAGTTCTGCAACCCTCTGCATAATTATCACCTCAATACCGTAACTAAAACTCTTATTGCTTAATAAGGCCAAATAATTATCTAACCAAGTTTTTAATTTTGACTAAGTCAAAATTTAATATTAAATATTACTTATGAAAAGTTAAGAGTCATAATCACAAGCAGATTAGTAAAACAGATTATCTGCAATTATAGAAGATAATCTGGAATCTTCCTTTATAGTTGCCCAATACCCATCATCAACATCGCCCCCTCGGACATGAGATAATTACGATTTGTAACCCTTTATATTTTATATACTGCAAGTTACATACTAAAAGATACTCATTTATTCTTCCAATTTTTTAAGTATTTTAATTTTATCTCTTCCAGGACATTCTTTTCCCCAGAGCACAAAAATTCGATTTATTCTGCTCCAATATTCTCTAGGTGCCACTTTCATCATTTCAAATTCAGTTTGATGCGGAGTCTTTGTGTTTACAATGTCTAATACATTTAACAGCCGGTGAACATGGGTATCCACACAAATTCCCTCCTTCTTATGGCATTCAGTAATTGCAAGATTAGCAGTCTTTCTCCCTACTCCAGGTATTTCAATCAATTCTTCAATATTATCAGGAATCTTTCCAGAATGTTTTTCAACTAAAAACCTCGCAGCCGCAATAACATTTTTTGACTTTGTCTTATTATAATTCAAACTTTTAAACACTTCAAGAACATCTTTGTAATCTGCTTTAGATAACTCCTCCAGATTCTTATATTTATTAAATAAATTCTCAGCAATTGGAATAGTGGCCTCATCCCTGCTCTGAGCGCTCATTATAGTCGCAATCAATACCTGCCAGCCATGTTCCCAGCCTTCTGCAGCCAGCCTCTTCTCATATTCACCATATTTTCTTTCAGCTTTCTTAAATATCTCCAAAAAATATTTTTTCCTATCCATAAATTGTCTCTTCTCTGTGCAATAGGCTTCTCCCAGAAACATCGTATTCAATAAGCCGAAAGTTGCAATGTTCCCAACGAGTCCAACACAATCCCCTGCCCCCTTAGCCATGCTCTCTAGCATGGATGCTTTCTTAGAAGAAAAAGCCTTATCAGCCTTATATCCCAAAGGTCTTTCATCTTTTGCCATATAACCCCAAACCGTGCCTGCAATATCTCCACCTGTGTAAAACCCCTGCTTAAAAGCTTGTAAAATATTTTCGTAATGCATGATATTGTCTGCTCTCCTAAAATGAACTCCTAGCCGATATTTTCATATTGAATTAATTCTTTATATATTTTCCCCTATGTGAACTACCATAAACAATTTAAATCCCAATTTGATGAAAAATTAATGAAGCCTGCAAGAAAAATATTTTACGGGGGATTAACAGCATTGCTTCTCTCAAGTCAAATGATTCCTGCGAAGATAACTTCAATCTGGCCCGAGACTGAAAAAGATAAAATCGAACGCGAAATAAAAATGTTCGAATCTGAAAAACCTAGAATCCAGAATGTGCACGTGCATCATCTTTATGATGAAAATAATGATGGCACCTATATGGAATTAGAAGGGCTTGCTCAAGTGCATGTGGGAACATCTAAATCAACTTTATTCATAAGAGAGCCCTTGCCAGGAGAAGGTGCGCTGGGAGTTTATGTCCCTCAGGAAGGTTATTGGGGAAAAAATATTATAGCAAAGCTGACTGACACGACAAATGGAAAAAATTATTTATTATCCGAAAGGCAAGTGGCTGACCTCACTCAAGTAGATTCAACAAATTCCTATCTTGGAAAACCTCAACCAAGTGCGCTTATATTCTTAAAAGAATATGGGATGCAATTAGAAAAACTATTCCACCCATCAAAACCAGGCATGCGCGAGTATAATCTTCAAATCACCTCCAATGATGGCCTCTGCTTCCATTCCATCTCTTTCAAAGTAGATTATTCTAACTCTTCAAAAAAATAGGGCGCTTCATCCCACCCTCAATTAGATGATTATAATCGTTGATATGAAAATTCTTCACCCTGCCTTTCAAATCAAAATTAAGGGTGCTCACACTCGCATTGCTAAGCTGGTAATATTTTCCTTCCTCAAGTGGGAGATTAAGAGCATTCAATATAAGATATAAAAAGAATAGTCCGTGGCCTACTAAAAGTAAATCTTTATTCTTATTTTTACGCAATAAAGATTTATAGAATTTTCCAGCCCTTTCGTATGTATCCTGCATGCTTTCACCTTTCTCAGGCCTAAATAAATGCAATGGAAGTCCTGCATTTTTTGCAGCCGTTACAAGTCCTGCCCAATCATCTTTCCCGTTCTGCTCATAGATGCCCATGCAATGTTCAACCATCTCCTTTGTATAAATGATATCTTTATTCTTAAGAAAAAGCCTTATCTCCTGCAAAGTGGCCTTTGCCCTCTTCATAGGACTGCAATATATCTTATCAATTTTGACTTTATGAAAATACCTGCCAAGTCTTCGAGCCTGTTCTTTTCCTATATCAGTTAAAATAGCATCTGGCCCAGATTCCCTGTAAGCATTTCTTTCTGATTGAGCATGCCTGACAATATACCACCTCATGCTAAAATAAAAAACACAGGCTTTTTAATCCCTTCTTTCTTAAAAAAACCATGGCAGACCTAAACTTTAAGGAAATAGAAGAAAAATGGAGAGCGTATTGGGAAAAAGAAAGAGTTTATGCTTTTGACCCTAAAACAAAAAAGAAGATTTATTCAATAGATACTCCTCCTCCAACAGTTTCAGGAGAGATGCACATTGGCCACGCTTGCTCTTACTCCCAGCAGGATTTTATAGCCCGATATAAAAGAATGGCTGGCAATGAAGTCTTTTATCCTTTCGGCACAGATGATAATGGTCTTCCCACAGAGAGGCTGGTAGAAAAAAGAAAAAGTGTTAAAGCAAAAGAAATGCCTCGCGATGAATTCATTAAAATCTGCCTGGATTTCTTAAAAGAAGAACTGCCAAAATTCACCCAAGACTGGAAAAATATTGGCATAAGCTGCGATTTTAACTTATCATATTCGACAATTAATGATCACTCAAGAAGAATTTCCCAGTGGTCTTTCCTTGATTTATACAAAAAAGGCAGGATGCAAAGAAAAGATGCTCCTGCAATGTGGTGCCCTGAATGCAAGACAGGCGTGGCACAGGTAGAAATCGAAGATAGAGAGATAGATTCAACATTCAATGACATTGTATTTAAAGTAGATAAGGAAGATTTAGTTATTGCCACAACCCGTCCAGAACTCTTGCCTGCCTGCGTAGCGATATTCTATCATCCTAGTGATGAAAGATATAAAAAATATCTTGGAAAAAAAGCAAAGGTTCCTCTCTTCGATATCGAAGTCCCAATAATGGAAGATCTCAGAGCTAATCCTGAGAAAGGAACAGGAATAGTAATGTGCTGCACTTTCGGAGACCAAACAGATATGGAATGGCAAAAAGCCCATAATCTTCCAATCAAAATAGCAATAACTGAAACAGGAGAAATGGCAGAACTCGCAGAAAAATATGCCGGCCTAAAAATAAAAGACGCTAGAAAATCAATAATTAAAGACCTCAAAGAATCTGGGCTTTTAAAAAATCAAAAGCCAATAAAGCACATGGTTAATGTGCATGAAAGATGCGGCACAGAAATAGAGTTCATTAAAAGTAAGCAATGGTTTGTCCACTATCTTGACTTAAAAAAAGATATGCTAAAATGGGGCAATGAGCTAAACTGGTATCCTGAATACATGAAGCATAGATATGAGAACTGGGTTAAAGGCTTGCAATGGGACTGGCTTATATCCAATCAAAGATATTTTGGAGTGGCATTCCCGATATGGTATTGCGCTGATTGCGAGCATGTTATTTTAGCAGAAGAAAGCCAATTGCCAGTAGATCCTCTAAAAGACTCTCCTCCCCTAAGCAAATGCCCTAAATGCAATTCATCCAGTATCATTCCTGAAAAAGATATCCTAAATACCTGGTTTACTTCTTCAATGACGCCTCAGATTGCAATTCAGTTAATAAAAGACAAAGAAATACAAGATAAACTTTTCCCAATGAGCCTTAGGCCGCAAGCCCATGACATAATATCTTTCTGGCTGTTCAATACAGTTGTCAAATCCAGGCTTCATTTCAATAAAAATCCCTGGAAAGATACCGCAATCTCGGGATTCGTAACACTACAAGGCCAGAAAATGTCTAAGTCAAAAGGAAATATAGTCAGGCCTCAGGAAGTAATGAAAAAATACGGCGCAGACTCAGTAAGATATTGGGCAGCTTCCTCAAAACTAGGGGAAGATTTTGATTATCAGGAAAAAGACGTAGTAACAGGAAAGAAATTTGTCACAAAAATATTAAATGCAGCTAATTTTGTTTTCATGAATTTCCAGCATCAAAAAAAAGCCCCAAAATTGCATGAAACAGATAGGTTAATGCTCTTGCAGTTAAATAAAACAATAGAAAGCTCCACAAAAGCATTTGAGGACTATAATTATGCAAGGGCAAAATTAGAAGCAGATAACTTCTTCTGGAAGACGTTTGCGGATAATTATCTAGAAGTAGTAAAGCGAAGAGTCTATCAGGGAAACGAAGAAGAGAAAGCTTCCGCATATTATGCATTATATCAAGCTTTTCTGACTATCCTTAAACTTATGGCCCCACTAACACCCTATATTACAGAAGAGATATATCAAACGCATTTCAAGAAACATGAAGGCATCAAGTCTATCCATAATGAAACCTGGCCCTCAAAAATGAAAATAAAAGAATCAAAAGAAGATGACTTAATCTGGAATAAGATGATAGAAATAGTATCTCTGGTAAGGCAGAAGAAGTCAGAAGCAAAGAAGTCAGTCAAGGCTGAAATATCCCTCTCTCTGCCAAAAGAGGATCTTAGCTTGCTTAAGGATATTTTATCAGACGTAAAATCAGTAACAGCATCAAAAGAAATCAAAGAAGGCAATTTCAATGTCGAATTCTTATCCTAAATAATTAATCTTAACAAACTTATCAACTTCTTTCCAAAAAGCATTTATCAAGTGGTCATTCAGACCATGTCCTAAATAATGCTCAATATATGTCGCATTATTCAGTTTAGGAAGCATCTCCTTTGTATGATTAAAAGAGATGACCTTATCATTAGGATCATGAAAAACCAATATGGGCAGATTCATGATAGCAGAAATGTAGTATTCAGGGTTAAGCTCCTTAAATTTAGCCATCCTCGCCTGCAAATCCTTAAAGCCTACCCTGTAGCAATTCTTATAAGCCCTTGCTGCAAATTCAGTGAGATGTTTCAAATCCTGTTCATCTCCTTTTTCATTATGCCTTGCAAAGTCCCAAATAGGTGAAGCTAATATCAAATGGCTGAACCCTGGTTGCTTTGCAGCAAGCCCGCATGCTATGGTTCCGCCAAAACTGCCGGTCACAATTATCTTCTTATTTATTTTAAATTCATGCTTCCTCATATCCCATAAGCTTTTAGCATACCCTTTATCCATATTCTTGGAAAACATTATCAAGTCATCTACTGGATTCTTGGATAAAAAATCTCCAGAGCTCTGATAGCTTCCCCGATAACGGGGAACAAAGACATGATACCCCCTATCAAAAAAAATCTCAATCAATTCATTGTAGTCATTTCTCCCAGGAAATCCTGGCAAAATTATCACTGCATCTGCAATTCTATCCTGCAAGATAAACTCAAAGAAAATCCCCCCGTAATATGCCTTTAAAATAGGCTTTTTCATACTTATCCTAGCCAGTCCAACTATAAAAAGCTTTCAAACCTAACTTTTATCTTAACTTTGCCACTTAGCAAAATTAGCTATTATAGCTATTTTCACTAAATTTTTAAGAAAGATTTTTTCTGAATTCATTTCAGAAAAAATACAATCTGTGCGAGGCACAATTGAGTTCGCAAGTGGCGAACTCAAGTTTTATTAACCCCTCTTTTTATTTATTTAAAGGAAGTTAACCCTCAAAACCAAAGCCCTTAAGCAGAGGTATTTTAAGATGGCAGAAAAATATGTACCAATAGAATTAACGCCTAAACAAAGGCAGGAATTAGAAGAGCTAGTCACACTTCTTGGCAATATAAGGGGCAGTCATACTGAATTAGTCACTGTCCTTGTTCCCGCAGGCACAAACATCCATCAAGTTTCATCTCAACTTGCCTCAGAAGCAGGAACAGCTGAGAACATAAAATCCAAGCAGACTCGAACAGCAGTCGTCACTGCACTAGAAACAATAATCCGTGAATTAAAAAATTACAAGCAAACTCCTCCTCACGGCCTGGCAATATTCTGCGGCAATGTATCTGAAAAAGAAGGAGGCCAGGACATCCAGATATGGGCATATGAACCTCCAAAACCATTGAATGTAAGGCTCTATAGATGCGACAAAGTTTTTGTCCTTGACCCATTAAAAGAAATGCTGGATGTCACAGAAGTTTATGGCCTGTTAGTAATGGACAGGAGAGAAGCAACTATAGGCATATTAGAAGGCAAGCAAATCAAGGTTCTAAGAACCCTTACATCAGGAGTCCCTGGAAAAATAAGGGCAGGCGGCCAGTGCCTCGCGCTAGATACTCTGATTATGCAAGAAGACGGCGAAATAATCGAAATAAAAGATTCCCATAATCCATTAATAATTGTTTCAGAAAATTTTAACACTGAAAAAACTGAAGATACGCCAATAATTACAAAATGGGAAAATGAAAAGGAATTATTTAAAATAATTACTAAATATCCTAGAAAAGAGATTTCTGCTTCACCAGATCACTTATTCTTTGTTAGGACCGAACATGGAATTGAGGAGAAGCCCCTGGCCAAATTAAAAGTTGGAGATTATCTCATAATGCCTGAGAAGATCAATATAAATGGGAAAATTCAGGAAATAAACTTTATTCCCCAGATAAATCATCCAACTATGAAAGAGATAAAAATTCCCAAGATAATCGATGCGACATTTGCAAGAATCCTGGGTTATTATTTAGGAGATGGGAATTACGAAATAGACAGAATCAGTTTCTCCGAACAAAGAAAAGAAGTAGCTGAATATTATGTCAATCTTATATCGGAGTATTTTAAAGTATCTGCCAAAGTAAGATATCGCGAGAATAAAGGATACTATCAGATTAGAGTAGGAAGTAGGATACTATCTCAATTGTTTAGGCAAATATTTCAAGTAAATGACAAAACTCGCTTAGAAAAAATACCTTCTATAATACTTAAATCACCAGATGAAGTTTTAGCTAGTTTCTTAGCAGGATTCTATGATGCAGAGGGATACGTTTCTTCAAATAGGATAGGCCTAGGAATCAATAACAAACTATTGGCTAGGCAACTTCAATTTTGTTTGCAAAGGCTTGGTATTGTAGCCTCCTTATTAGAATATGATAATCAAAGAAATCCTTATTCCAAGAATATTAGATATACAGTCTGCGTTGATGATGGAGTTTGCCTTGGTAGATTTAACGATGCATTAGGCTTTGCATCAACCGAAAAGAGAAATAAACTGAATAGATTAATAAAGAATCGTAAAGGCAGGTCAAATATACGCCAGATAGTAGCGAATGGCAGGGATGTGGCGAGAATATTAAGAAATTCAGGCACACCTACAACACAATTTATGTGCCCAGACTTTTTCGTTAATAAAAAACAGCTTAACAAAGAGATATTCAAAAAGAACATCTTAGATAAAACTTCTAATTTAGAATTAAAAAAAAGGCTAGAACTATTTTATAATTCAAACTTGATACTTGTAAAAATAGCTTCTATTTCATCCGAAGGAGTGAATCGAACTATAGACATAGAAACAAAAAGCCATAATTTTATTGCCAATGGCCTAATTGTTCACAACTCAGCAGCGAGATTTGAGCGCCTTACCGAAGGGCTGGCTAAAGAATTCTTCAAAAGAGTGGCAGAATCAATGAAAGAAATATTCTTTGAGATGCCCAAGCTCAAAGGCTTAATCATAGGCGGTCCAATCCCTACAAAAGAAGAGTTCTTAGAATATGGGGATTTAGTAACAAAATTAAAAGAAAAAGTCATAACAATAAAAGATATAGGCTACACTGATGAGCATGGTCTAAAATTGTTAGTGGAGGCCTCAGAAGAAGATATCGCCCAGCAAGAGTTCATAAAAGAAAAACTGCTGATTCAAAAATTCTTTGAAACTCTGGGAAAAACAAGAGAAAAAGCAACATATGGATATGAAAGGACTAAACTTGCCCTGGAAAGAGGGGCTGTTGCAATCCTTCTCCTGGCAAAAAACCTTCCAAAAGAGCAAATGCAGGAATTAGAATCAATGGCAAATAATATAGGCTCAGAAGTCCACTTCATCACAAATGAAAACCAGGAAGGCGAGCAGTTTTATAATCTAACAAAAGGCATAGGTGCTATTCTAAGGTTTGCCCTTGAGTAAGCTTAAGAATCAAAAAGCCCCTTATTCCCTACCTTTCCTTTTAGTGACATAAACCATATAAACCATGGCATCCCTAAATTTTTATGGAAAAAAAGAAGCATGAAGAATTAATCCTTGAAGCAAAGAATTTCTTTGATGCCAGCAAAAAAGAGCTTGCGCAGTCAATAAGGCAGGAAGAAGGGGTAGTAATGCTGAATTTCCAGCAGATTTCAGAGTTCTCTCCTAGCCTGGCAGAATCCATAACAGAATCTCCAGAGCAAACCATTGCATTAATGGAAACCTCCTTAGAAGAATCTGGCCTTGTAAAAAAAGCCAGAATCCGTCTTGCTGAAATTCCAAAGACCTGCCATATTAAAATAAGGGAAATAAGATCCCGAAATCTTGACCAATTGATATGGATTGAGGGGATAGTCAGGCAAGCTTCAGATGTCCGCCCTCAAGTTGTGAACGCCAGGTTCGAATGCCCTAACTGCGGAGCAATACTTTCTGTCCTGCAGATAGACAAAAAGTTTAGAGAGCCATCAAGATGCACCTGCGGTTGGAAAAGCAATTTTAGGCTCCTCTCAAAAGAAATGGTGGACACCCAAAGATTGGTCATAGAAGAATCTCCAGATGCGCTGGAAGGCGGCGAGCAGCCAAGAAGAATCAACGTTTTCCTTAAAGAAGACTTGGTTGATCCAAAGATGGAAGAGCGCACAACCCCTGGAAGCAAAGTAAAAATTTATGGTGTGCTAAAAGAAGTGCCTGTCCCTCTTCAAACCGGCTCTATTTCAACGCGTTTCGATATAGCTGTCGAAGCAAACAATATCATCCCTTTAGAAGAAACTTTTGAAAATCTAGATATCTCTGAAGAAGATACTGAACAGATACTCGAATTAGCAGCAAATCCTGACCTATTCAATAGAATGAGAGAAAGCATTGCGCCAAGCATTTATGGCTTTGATTTAATAAAAGAAGCTGTGATGCTGCAGATGTTTGGAGGTATAAAGAAAAAAAAGTCAGACGGAGGATCAACTCGTGGAGACATTCATATTCTTCTTGTAGGCGATCCAGGAGTCGCAAAATCTGTAATGCTGAAATTTGCATCGACAATCGCTCCAAAAGGCCGCTATGTTTCAGGAAAAGCTGCAAGCGCAGCAGGAATGACTGCAGCAGTAGTCAAGGACGAGTTCTTGAAAGGATGGGCTTTAGAAGCAGGAGCAATGGTCTTAAGCAATAAAGGGATGGTGGCCATAGATGAAATAGAAAAAATGAATGAACAAGATCGAAGCTCGATGCACGAGGCAATGGAGCAGCAAAGTGTGACAGTCTCCAAAGCAAATATCCATGCAACTCTGCGCGCTGAAACAACTGTGCTTGCCGCAGGAAACCCAAAATTAGGAAGATTTGACCCTTACACCCCAATAACTCAGCAAATAGATATCTCGCCCGCCCTGCTCTCAAGATTTGATGTGATTTTTGTAATAAAGGATCTGCCAAACAAGTCTCAAGATGAAGCCATAGCCTCTCATGTACTTGCCGAGCACAAACAGGACGTGGTAAGAGATGTGATAAATCCAAAACTTATAAGAAAATATATATCCTATGCCCGGCAGAAGTTTAAGCCTAAATTAACTGATGAAGCTATTGAAGAAATAAAAGAATTCTATGTTCGGCTCAGAAATCAATCAGTAAACAGCGACGCTGCAATAAAACCTATTCCAATAACAGCCAGGCAGTTAGAAGGAATAATAAGATTATCAGAAGCCCATGCCAAGCTGAGATTAAGTAAAGAAGTGAAGAGAGATGATGCGCGGAAAGCCATCGAATTGCTAAAGATTTCGCTAACGCAAGTGGGTTATGATGAAGAGACAAAAACATTTGACATAGACAAGATGACAACTGGCATAACAACTGCAAGAAGAAATAAGATACTAGTTGTAAGAGAAGCCCTCTCTCAATTAGAATCTAAGTTGGGCAAGCTTATACCCTTAGAAGAGCTTCAAAAAGAATTAAAAGAAAAATTATCAGATGTAGAATTAGAAGAAGCCATAAGCCAGCTGTCAAAATCAGGAGATATATTCAGGCCTAAAAAAGGATTTATTCAGAAAATGTAGTTCATGGCAATCTAAAAACTTAAAAGGCTGAAAAAACACAGAATTAAATGACAGAACAATTCAAGAGGAATGTAGCTTACAAGTTCAGAATCGGACAGATTTTGTCAGGAAAACCCATTATGGAAAATGAAAAGCTAAAATTCCTAGAACTTAGCGAAAAGCAGGTAGTAAGAGTAAATTTGATAGCCAATGTTATAGACAAGTACATTCAGGAAGGAGAAAAGAAATTTGGATCCATAACATTAGATGATGCAACAGGCCAGATAAAAATAAAATCCTTCGGAGATGAAGTCGATAAGTTTAATGACCTTAATCAGGGAGATACTGTCCTCGTTATTGGGCTTGCGCGTTCCTGGAATAATGAAATTTACCTTTCCCCTGAAATAGTGAAGAAAAAAGACCCCTCATTCTTGCTTGTAAGAAAAATGGAATTAGAATCTGAACAGCCAAAAAAAATAAACCGTGAAGACATGGTTATACTAAAAGACAAAATACTTAGTATGATAAAAGAAGCTGAAAAAGAAGGAGGCATAGATATTGATAAAATAATAATGGAAGTCAAAGAATCTCCTGACCTCATAAACGAAGAAGTAAAACGTCTCTTAGAAGATGGCGTCGCTTATGAGCCTCGCCCAGGTAAGTTAAGATGGCTGGGTTAATATTTGTTCAAACGCCAATATTCTTTTAAGCTCTCCCTCTTTTTCCAATCCATGCAAAGTAGAAAAGCTAATCCTCTAATGGCTGCAGTAAATGCCATATGGGCAGGCAATTTCTTTAACATGAATGTTCGCCTGGGACAGAATGGTCCAGACCTAGAAAATATCAACATGTACGCGGAATTAAAGTTTGGCGAAAGAGATGAAAATTGGACATTAGTTGGCAAGGAACAAATAGAGTATGGAAGATTAATCAAACCCTGTTATCTTATTCTAGGCCTGCATTTTTTCTACACTCCCTTAAAAAGATTTAGAACATTCAGTTTGCCCATATTTGAAAGAAATGTGCATTCAAGAGCTCTCTGGATAGCGCCTTGGAATTATGTGGAAAGCTTGCCGGTAAAAAAAGGAGAACATAATTACTATGTTTATCCTCGCCTATCAGATTTAAACATAATCTCAAGTCACAACTTTCCGAAAAAAAGAGCAGTTGTATATTTCACTGAAGGCACAGATCCGATTCAGTGGTTTGCCCCTCAACCCTTGCAGGAAGCAGAGCAAAGATATGCTAAAGTTTAAGTCTATTTACCATTTCCAAAGAAAAATTCCAAATATACTGTACCCTTAAATTCAATTCTATCAAATTTTACCAAACTAAAATATTTCTCAAAAATAGGGAGCAATTCATCCTTCTTCCAAAAGGAAAAAAATCTAGCTTCATTGTTGTAATGAGATTCAATTACCATCCCCTCATCCTCTCCTTCCTTCACACGTACATATAGAAGCCCATCTGGCTTAAGAATTCTTGATAGTTCAGCAATGACCTTGGGGAATTTATTTTTATCTATATGCAATAAAGAATTAACCGCCCAGATTCCATCAAATTCATTATCTTTAAATTTTAGATCTTCCATATCCATTTGATGCACGTTAAGTCCCCTCTTCAAGGATATTTCAATCATACTTGAAGAAAAGTCAATTCCGATTACATCCAAACCCTTCTCCTTAAAATAACTCATATGTTCTCCATTCCCGCACCCGACATCGAGAATCTTCTTTCCTTTAAGATTATCTAGAAAAAATCCAAATTCCTTGCGCCTATTTAAGTCAAACATCTCTGTAAATTTCTTAGCTAATGCCTCTGCATGCTTATCATAAAAATTAAGAGTCTCTTGCTTATAATCTCTCATGCACTACTTCCTTTTTTTTCTTTGGTATTTTTCTTCCCTCAACCCTTTGTTCAACCTCATAGCAATCCAGATAAGCAATACTAAAGCAACGAGTAACAGCAAGAATCTCCAGATATCACTCAAGTTATCCCAATTCCTTGCACTCCCATAAAATATAGCTCCAATTCCTGAAGCCATCAAAGCGCTCCCAACAGGTTCAACGCTTAAGATTCCATAACCTAAAAACAAGGTGATTAATCCTGCGATTAAAGCAATGACAAATACATTCTTTTCATAAGAAATTCTGGCTTCCTGATATTCCTTATTGCAAAAATCGCAATTTACAGCGATAGGGCATCCCTGCTCGCTATAGTTGTAAGTAGGCATCCCTTCTTGAGAATAACATTGCTGCTCCTGCTGCTGAATCTCAGGATTAAATGTGCAATTTCCTCTGACAGTGCCATCCGGATAAAGCGGCTTCCCTATAAATCGGTCTCCTGAACAATAATCATTATATTCAGGGCTTGGATAAAATGCAGCTATCCCATATCCCAGCATAAACATATAAACTATGAATATGCCAATGCCCAAAATTAAACTCTTCATTCTCATTAAAAAATAAAGCATTGAAACCTTAAATATCTTATGATGCCCCCTGGTGTGTTGCCTTAGTAATATCCCGATAGACCAAGATTTTGTTAAAAAACAGGATTATGAAAAATCTCTGGAATCTACAAAACCGGCTCAGTTAAGCTTTAAAACCCTTATTCCTTCACAATCTTATGGAAGCGTATGAAACATTGTTAAAGAAAGCCTATGATAAAGTAAAAGTAGTCAGCTCTAGCTCTGAGAGATTTGAAATCCCTGTAGTTGAAGGCATGATTTCAGGCAAGGCTACAATTATAACAAATATCTCTGCAATTGCAAGTCACTTAAGGCGCTCGACAGAGCACTTGGCCAAGTTTCTACAAAGAGAACTAGCCACTCCAGGCAAAATAGAGAATGATAGGTTGATACTTAATACAAAACAAAATTCCATTAAAGTAAATGAAAAAATTCAGCAATACACCAAAGAGTTTGTTATCTGCAATGAATGCAAAAAGCCAGATACAGAGATTATAAGCGAGAAAGGCGTAAAACTGAAACACTGCTTGGCTTGCGGCGCAAAATCGCCTGTGAGAAGTTCTATTTAAAATGTACTTAAAAATACACAAATCCTATAGGCATGTAGTTGCTATCTGCGACAAAGAGCTAATTGGAAAAAAGCTAGAAGAAGGAAAAAGGCAATTAGAAATAAGAGAATTCTTCTTTAAAGGAAACGAAGTAAGTGAGGAGGAATGTTTAAGAATAATATCACTTGAGATTATGGAAGACGCAACCTTCAATATAGTCGGCCAAAAGTCAATCAATACCGCAATCAAAGCAGGAATAATAACCTCTGATTCAATCTCCCACATCCAAGGAATCCCATTTGCCCTTACATTGCTGTAACCAAAAGTTAGTGCCCTCGGCAGTCCTGCAATTCGGCATAATTACCACTCCAATACCCATCATAAACGTCTAACCCCTCAAACATGCGATATATCCAATCTCCTTAATTGTGTTACTATAGTGAGGAGTTGGATAGACAGAGATTTTGTTAGAAAGAGTAACAGGATTATCGAAAATCTCTGTAACTGCGGTTTGTAAGTCGCTTATAGATTATATACCAAAAGTTAAAAAACTCTCTAAAACATCAAACAAGATGGAAACGCTATTCTTTAACAGAACATCTGAATTGAAGAAAGAAATAAGAAACATAGAGAAAGCTCTAAATGTCAAATTAACTCTTAAAGGAAAGAAGCTGGAAGTAGAAGGAGATTCATTCGCAGAATATGATGCCTTGAGAATCTTAGAGGCTATGCAGTTCGGCTTCTCCGCAAAAAAGACCCTGCTCCTCACAGAGGAAGACATGATTTTCAGGACTCTCCCTATAAAGCATTTTACAAGAAGAAAAGACCTTTCTGAAGTTCGGGGCAGGATAATTGGTAAAGAGGGAAAGACAAAAAGAACAATTGAAGAAATATCTGGATGCAACTTGCATATCAACGAGGAGAATAACCAGGTAGGTATAATAGGGGATGCAGAAGAAATCGAAGAAGCAACAACTGCCCTAACCAACCTTATTAGAGGTTCAAAGCAGGCAAATGTTTATCGGTTCCTGGAAAGAATCAATACCGAAAGAAAGATAAATAAAACAGACTTAGGGTTAAAGAACAGCAAAGATGAAGAATAAGAAAAATAAGAAAAATGAAGAGAAATTTATTCAAGATCTCTGGACAAGATTAGCAGTATTAATAATAGCAATGATATTATTCTATCCCATAGGTATTTTATTACTTATCATGAGCCTAATCAGCTTAATCTATACCGCTGTTAAGCAAAAACCAAATCCTGCACTGGTAAAAGCCTCGGATCGTTTGTCATATGAAATAAACAGAATTTTGCGATACTTATTATTTGTTTCAAAAGAAAGACCTCTGGGCCTTTAACTCTGCAATAAAAACGTTTAAATAACCTCTCTATTTTTTCATTTCAAGTCCCCTTAGCTCAGCCCGGTAGAGCACGCGACTGTTAATCGTGGGGTCGGAGGTTCGAGTCCTCCAGGGGACGTTCTTCTAAAACTAGGCTTGTCTAACCCACAAAGTGATTCCCGCCAGGATAAGCAACACTAGAGTTAAAAATATCCACATTAGTTTTCTCTTTCTTTTCTCTTCCTTCTTCCTCTCATAATAGGCCTCATAAGCATCCTCTATCTCTTGTTTTTGTTCATCCTTAAGTTTAGGAGTCTCCCTAGGATAAGAAAACTTTTTCAATCCTCCTGTCTGGACATCTTCCACCATACCATAAAATGCATATCCATTATTATAAATTTTCGCATATAACTTATAAGTGCTTGCAAACCGCAGTTATCCCGTGCCCGAGGAGATAGACTCTGATGATGAGTATTGGGGTGATAATCAATGAATGGTGGGACTGCTGAAAGTACTAACTCGTAGGGTAATCACTTATTTTTGACAAGCCTAACGCTTTTAGATAAAACGCTGTATCTATACCTTGCCTTTGGATGAACGTCTCCTAAAGCCACTCCATCCTCGAATAAATGGCCAAGGTGTTGCCTGCATTTCTTGCATAACACTTCATTCTTCTTTACATCAGAATAAACTCCTTTCCTTACAATCACTCCGCCCTTGAACGCTTTCCTAAAGCTAGGCCATGGAGTGCCTGCATTAAATTTTGACAATGAAGAAAATAACGGACGCCTGCATTTAGAACATACATATTTGCCTTTCTCCCAAGAATACCTGTATTTTTCTCTCATACTTCAAGAAAGTAAGTATTATAAATAACCGTTATGGAAATCAAGTTATTTCCCTCTCTAGAGACGATAGTCTAGTTTTTATAACCCAAAATCTTTCGTTTGGTATGAAAAGTAATGGCAAAACCGTTCTATTAGCTCTCTCAGGTGGTGTAGATTCAGCAGTGGCAGCCATGTTGCTAAAAAAGCAAGGATATCGTGTAATAACTGCATTTATGAAGAATTTCTCAGACACCAAGGACCCTATGACAAATCGATGTTCTTGGAAAAAAGAAAGGGATATGGCCATGAAAATAGCTTATTCTCTAAATATGCCATTCATTACCTTAGATTTTGAGAAAGAATACAAAAAACAAGTAATAAATCCCATGTTTGAAAACTACAAAAAAGGAAAGACTCCTAATCCAGATATCCTATGCAATTCAATAATAAAATTTCCTCTTCTTTGGAAAGCCGCGAAAAGATTAAACGCCTCCATGATCGCCACTGGCCACTACTCCAGAATAAAAAGAGATGCAAAAGGATACCATCTGCTGACGGCTAATGACCTCTCAAAAGACCAATCATATTTTCTTGCAGAACTCTCAGAAGAAGACCTCTCACACATCCTTTTCCCAATAGGGAATTATGCAAAAAAACAAATAAGAGAAATGGCAAAAAAACATAAATTCCCAAACTGGAACAAACAAAGCACCCGAGGAGTGTGTTTTATTGGAGATATAGACTTCCATAAATTCCTCAGGGAGAAAATAAAAGAGAAGCCTGGAAAGGTCATCAGCCCAGAAGGCTTGGTTTTAGGCTCCCACAAAGGCATCGCATTTTGCACAATAGGCCAAAAAGCATTGCCTTCCCAGGGCATTCTCATCAACAAGCCTAAAAATCAAGCGCAAGAAAGGTTTTACGTTGCTGAAAAAAGAAAGAATAATATCTTAGTTGTAGCTCCAGAAGGCCATCCTGCACTAAAAAGAAAAAAGATATTAATAAAAAGTCTCCATTTAATCAACAAGAACAGAAAAATTCCAAAACAAATCAAAGCCAGAATAAGGCATCTAGGCTCATTTCATTTAGGCCAGTTAAATAAAACAAAATCTGGCTGGGAATTCACATTCTCTAACCCCTTGGAAGCCTTAGCAGAAGGCCAATATATCGCCCTCTATAAAGGCCAAGAAGTCATAGGCTGCGGGGAGATGCAGACAGGCTAAAGTTTATAAAAGGGAATTACCCTGTTAATCTATGGGTAATGAAAAAAGAAATTATATGGTTGCTCTCCTTCTTTCTATTTTTGTAGGAAGTTTGGGTGTAGACAGATTCTATATGGGTTATGTGGGTTTAGGCATTCTCAAATTAATAACTTTTGGAGGTTGCGGAATCTGGTGGCTCATTGACCTGATTTTAATTGCAACAAAGAACCTTAAAGATGCAGACGGGCAAGAACTTGAAAGCAACTAAACAGTTAATAAAGCTTATCTCCTTATCAGACCCAAAATGTAGGGCAGCTACATTTCTTATTGTGTTAATTATTTTAGCAATTATTCCTGTTCAAACCCTGGAGAGTATGCCAAATTTATCAATATGTTCCAAAGTTTTAGGAGAATATTGCTATTCAATCGGCATCACAAGAGGCGTTTCCTCTTTGTTAAAAGGAGATATTGATACATCTTACTCATATAACATTCTTGCACCCTTAGTAGCCTTGGTCATGATAGCCATCATTGCAGTAGATTTAATTAGAATAAGACAATCGTACCTACTTAGAATTATGAAGTAGAAAATAAGAGAGTCAGTATAATTATAACTTATGACTCTTCTGTATCTCTGGGACTAAATTATGAGCAACTTTGAAGTATTTTCAATCTGAAATATTCAATATCTTTGAATCCGTAAGCCCTCCTTTTTATGATGTTGATTTTATTATTATAACCTTCAG
>Ga0209211_10005825_pt1 | contig 18174 bp, 5 predicted proteins | sample RifGroA2_FD_183992 | JGI IMG/M metagenome (GOLD analysis project Ga0209211, IMG submission 183992) | Groundwater microbial communities from Rifle, Colorado, USA - Groundwater A2 (SPAdes) (version 2) | ecosystem: Environmental > Aquatic > Deep subsurface > Groundwater | place: Rifle, Colorado... | reverse complement strand
TTTCTCCAATGGAATCTTTAGCTCCTTGCTGCTGCCTACTTGCTTGAAAACATGCTCCATGCAGCCTTCAATCACCTTGAAAATGTCTTCCTCATCCACAAAGCTCATTTCAACATCCAATTGCGTGAACTCAAACTGCCTGTCAGCCCTCAAATCCTCATCCCTTAGGCATTTTGCAATCTGGAAATAGCGGTCAAAGCCTGCAACCATGAGCATTTGCTTGAAAAGCTGCGGGCTTTGCGGCAGTGCGAATACTTTTCCAGGCTGCAGCCTGCTAGGCACTAGAAAGTCCCTTGAGCCTTCCGGAGTGCTTTTTGCAAGCAATGGCGTTTCAACCTCTATGAAGCCTTGAGAGTCAAAATAATCCCTTATTGCTTTCACAATCTTGTGCCTTATGAAAATTTTCTCCTGAACTTTTGGAGCCCTCAAGTCCAGATGCCTGTATTTCAGCCTTACCTCTTCTCCAACTGGAACCTTGCCCTCAAGCTCGAACGGAAGAATTTCGCAAGAGTTCAAAATTTTCAAGGAATCTGCAATTAATTCAATCCTTCCTGTCGAAAGCTTTGGGTTTTCAGTTCCTTTAGGCCTTTTTTCAGCCTTTCCTTCGACCTGCACCACAAATTCTTTCCCGACTTTTTTTGCCTCTTCATGCACTTTCTTGTTTTTTTCAGCATTGAAAACAACCTGCGTTGCTCCATACCTGTCCCTAAGCTCGAAAAAAGTCAATTCGCCATGGTCTCTGCGCCTTGCAATCCAGCCTTGAAGAATTGCTTTTTTCCCGATGTCTTTTTCAGAAAGAGCGCCGCAGTTGTGTGTTCTTTTCAAAAATTCTCACTTTTATTCTTGTATTTTATTCATTCAATAAAAGGCTTTTAAACTGATTTTTCCAAACTCGCACTCACCCTTCAAAAAACACTTTCTGCACAATGGCTTTTTCCTGCAGGCTTCCTTGCAGTGCCTTACAACCAAGGCGTGGAATTCGTTGTAAAGCCTTGGGCTTTTTGGAAGCGCGCTTTGGAAGAAAGCCTGCAATCGCGCGTAAGTTTCAGCCTTAGGGTTTAATGGAAGCCGCTCATTAAGGCGTTTTGTGTAGGCATCAATCACAAACATTGGCTTTCCTGCGGCGTAAAGAATTATAGAGTCTGCTGTTTCATTGCCAATTCCATGCAGTGAGAGCAATTCTTTGCGGAGCGCTAGAACAGGGAGTGAAAAAAGTCTTTGCAATGAGCCTTTGTAATTTTTTTGCACGTATTGGCAGAAGAGCTTGAGGCTTTTTGCTTTTTGGTTGTAATAGCCTGAAGGCTTTATCAGCCTTGCAATTTTTTCAAGCTTGGAGTCTGCAAGCTTTTCGCATGAGAGCATTTTTGCTTTCTTAAGGTTTGCAACTGCTTTTTCAACATTGTTCCAGGCAGTGTTTTGCGTAAGGATTGCTCCAACGCAAACTTCAAATCCAGAGTTTGCAGGCCACCATGACTGGCTTTTGTAATTGGCATAAAGTTTCTTGCAAAGTTGTAAAGGATTCATAAAATGATTTCAAGATGCCTGGAAGTGTTTTTATTTGCTATTTCCAAAAGCTTTAAGGGCTTTGGAATGCCTGAATCATGCACTTGTTCAGCTTGAAGTCTGAATTGTCAGGCATTATAGCATGCAACGCTTCGAAGAGCTTGCTTTCATTCCACCAGAAGTCCGCAAGAGTTGAATTTGTCGTAAAGCACAAGGCTTCGCTCTGCACCGCATTCAAAATTTCCTGCAAGGTTGAAAGGCTGATGCTTGAATCATAATCCAAAGGCAGCGGAGCGCTTCTTCCAGTGGCCCGAGAGATGTCATTATTGCCTGTAGGCGTTACTATCTGGTAGTCCTTGTTCTCGCAGGCGTTGTACAAGCCATAGTTGGAGTTTTTTGAAGTGTAAAACACTGTCTGTAGATACAAAAAGTTGGCGCTTGATTCCTGCGGGATGTTAGTCCATGAAAACCCATAGACTTTGTCATTTGGAACATTGCTTACCAGATTGCAGCTTGCGCCTTGCTGTGTTGAGAGAACGCCATCCTGCCTGTAATTGAACAATCTCCTCGAAAGGAAGTCCTGGCATAGAACTGAATTAGAGCTTGAGCGCATGTTTGAGGAAACTCCAGTCCAGTACGAGAGATTTCCAGAGCTTGTGATGAAAGTTCCCAGATTCCCTGTTGAAGCATCTTTCACAAGGTAGTAGAAAGCGCTTGCCTCGCTTGTTGCATTAAGAGTGCTAGCTGTAAAAGCTCCTTGCTTGATGCGCATTAGTGCTGGAGTTGCATTGCTTGGGGAGCGGGTTAAAGTAAAGGATGCTGCGTCTCTTAAAATATTGAAAACGCTGCCTCTCTGGATTTTCTGCAGGTAGTCTAAAGAATTCTCGTCTTGAACTGTTAGAGAATTCAATGCATCGCCTGGCTTTGCAAGGTACTGTACTCTTTCAGCTCCCTGCTCTAAAAGCACTAAATCCTTTCCTGAAACCTTTACTCCATAACCTTGCCTTTCATATCTTTGCGTCGTGGAATTATAGCCTATTGCTCCGTCAAAAGGCAGGTAATAGAAAGCGCTGTCCTGCAGCGGGCTTGAAACTTTTATCAAATAAACATTAATGTCCGCGTTTGCTTCTCCTGCAAGGATGAAGGTCTTTTGCGCTTCATCATAATACTTTGTGCTAATCAGCAGTTCGTACAAACCAGGCTCAAGCAAGGACGCATTGGAAGCGCCTAGCGCATTAAGCTGTACTGCGCTTGCAAGCGTTGAGCCAGAGCCTGCAAGAAGTATTTTGAACTTGTTTGAGTCAGTGAACAGCCTGCTGAAACCATAGTCTGCGTTTGAAAACCACGCTGGCTGGTCTGCCAAGGTTTCATAAATCAAATAATTTGATAAGTCTTCAATCAAGTCTTTTGAATAGCCATCTTTTATGAGAAATGCGGAAAAGTTTTTCAAGGACTGTAGTTCTGCAGCCTCGCCTGTTGTTGCTTGAGCTGTGGAGCTTGAGAGCTCGTCAATCCTTTGCAGCTTTTTCAAAAGTTCAATGCTGAACTGCGTTCCATCACAGTACTTGAAATCCTGGCTTGGGTTTGTGTAATCCTTGTCGCACTCGTTGATTTCTATTGAATTCCATTCCCAGGAAAGCTTTATTTTTGGCAAGGCTGCTGTTCCGGTATATCCTGTTTTTCCGTTCAGGCCATAGCAAATGTTAGAGCCTGCTCCCTTTATTTTGATGCTGAATTCCTGCTGGCTCAAAGGCTTTATTTTCAAAAGCGTCGGCTCTGAAGTTTTTTTGAAAGAGTAAATTCCTTGAATGTCTGAAAAGTTCACGTCCAAGAACATGTTCAAGTCTCTTGCATTATAGCTTGCTGGAGGGTTTTCAAGCTTTATTATTTGCGTGAAAATCGCGTGCTCGTTGGGCTTTATTTGGATTCCGGAAGGCTGCGGCATTAGAGAGCAGGAAAGGCCATTGGCATTGCACAACGGCATGTTGATGTCCTGGATTTTAATGGTTATTTGCGAGAGATTCCTCACTGTCCAGATTATTTCAGCCTGTGTTGTCTGGCCTGGAGTTAAAGGAAGCAGGGTTTTTTTGGAGCCATGAACTGCAAGCAATGGCGAAAACACCAAAACGTTAAAGTCTTCCTGGGCTTGAAGCCAGTAAGAGTTGTCAGCCAGCGCATTTGGGTCAACGGAAAACTTTGCAAACTCCACTCTCACGTTGTACAATCCTTCAGAGTCAAAAAAGAAAGCATCCACAGGATCTGCTGATTGAGCGCCTTTTTGATTGCTGCATGCAGTACAGCCTGGCACGTTAGAGCACCAATAGCCTGAATAACTGAAGTCAAGGATTTTAGTGATTGTAATTCCAGTGCTTGAGTTTGTTATTTTCACTCTTAAAGGAGGCTTTACGTCTGCATTGTCTCCGTCCTCGCAATGAACCGTATAGCTTGCAATGTTTTTGAAAATCATTTTAGAATCCAAAGGCACTACATAGCCGTCTTGAGTGCTTCCAAAAGCTGAACCGTAAGGAGTCTGCCAGTTGACGTCCATCGTGAGGGTTTTTTCCTGCGGAAGGTTGACTATTGAAATCAGGCAGCCGGCGCTTGCAAGGCCTGGAATCAAAAGAACGGAGAGCGCAATCAACAGCAAGAGTCTTAGCTTCATTTCCTGCGCCCCCTTTTCTGCACTAGCTTGAGTGCTGTGACTACCACAAGGGCGATTACAGCAGTAAGCACTATTGCGATTGCAAGCAATAAAGCGTCAGGGCTGATTCCAGATATTACATCTATACTGCCTGTTTCTTCGGCGCCTGGAACCTTAACTTCCTGCAATCCAATATCATAGGTTTTTTGAATTCCTGTGATGTAATCAGTCACTGCAAGCTTGAATTCTTTTTTTGCATCAACCTGGATTTTTTTCTCAACGCAGCCTGTTCCTTCAAAATCCTCTCCTGCAACGAATTCCTGCAAGTCATTGCTCAATAGCTGATAGTTTGCTTTAACGCTTTTTCCTTCAGGAATTGCGCAAAACTTTAGCTCGAGCAATGCGTTGCTTTGCTTTCTTTCCCAGGAAGTTTCCAATTCCTGGCTCTTGCTTTCAGAAAAATTTTCAGAATCGTAAACAGTGCAGTAAGAGTCTATGACGCTTGATTGCTTTTCAAGGCTTGCGCAAACCTTGTATTTCAGCACGTTTCCTGAAGGAATGAAAGAGTAATTTTTTTCAATGAAGTTTATCTGAAAGTCAATCAAAGGCACTTCTTCAGTCTTGCTGTAAAGCGTTTGCCCGGAATTCAGGTCTTGCACGCTGAGCCTTAAGCTGAAGTCTTTGAATTCAGGATTTAAATAATGGTCAGCGCTTGGGGAAATCAGCAAAGAGAATCCTGCTTCTTTTCCTTTCTCTAACTCTACCCTTTTTGAAACAAGCTTCCTGATTCTTGCGCCTGCGCCAATCACTACCGCACGGTTCCTGTAAAGAGACAGGAGCTTTCCGTCTTTTTTCACCTCAAGCCTTATCGCGTAAGCATTTGGCTTTTCCGGGGCTTTAAGGCTCAAGTCAACGCTTGCTTCAGAGCCTGCCTTTATTGAACTTATGGTTGCGCTTGCTTCAGAAAGCCATTTAGTGCATAGTGAATCATCCCATTCGCAAAGCCTTGCGCTAACTTCCAAATCTTTCAGTTCAGCGCTTGAAACATTCTGCACGAAAACCTTTCCTGAAATTTCAGCTCCTGGCTTTACTGGCGGGCCTACTGGACCTAAGCCTTCAGGCTCTTCTCCCACTAGTGTTTGAATGTTCTCCGCATCATTGAATACTGTTTTAGTGCGCACAACGCTTGCTTGCGGGAATTGAGCGCTTGCGCTTGAGTTTTTGACAGCAAATTGCGCGCTTTTTGGGTTCATTAGAATGTGCGTTATTCCTACAATCGGGCTTCTTTCTGTTCGAAAGTATGCGTCAAGCCTGTAAGAGCCTTGGGCAAGGTCTGAAGGCAGCTTGTAGGAAAAATTGAAAGTCCTGCTCTCAAGAGGCCTTAAATTCACTCCTTCAATCTTTTGCTCCAGGAAGATATTGTCCGCATTGCTGAACTGCGTTGGATAATAGCTTTCTCCGCCTTTCACGAGCTCAATGATAAACACTCCTTCAGCTATTGGAATTGCCTCCATGTTTAATGCTGTAATGCTTGCATTCAAGGTTTCTCCAGCGTTAAGCGAATTTTTCTCAAGGCTTACTGTAATGTCTCCCTTGAATTCTGAAGGGTTTACAATGGCTGAAGCTGCCAAAGGCAGTAGCAGGAACAGCAAAAATGCAAACTCTTTCCTGAATTTCATCCTGTTCTAACTCCTTCTTGCGATTCTTTTAGCTTCGTCAGCATAATCATTCACTGCCAATACTGTGTAAGCCTCTCCCTGCCAGCCGTTGCTGTAAATGCTGAATGGAATTACCTCTCTCTGGCCTGTTGCCGAACTTTCAATCGTTTGCGAACCCGAACTTCCGTAATAGCTTGCCAAAACCTCCACATTCTTCTGGTCAATGCTTCCTTGAATCCAGGCGTCAACCTCTGGCTTTGAGGTTTCAATGCTGAAATTAATGTCTAAAATCCTGCCTTGCCTGTATAATGGAGAAGCTTTTACCTCCTGCAAGCCAAAGTTCAAAAGCCCGAGATTTATTCCAGTCTCCCTTCCAGGCAATACAATAGCATCGCGCCATTGCGAGAAAGTTGTGAAAGAGTTTTCGCTATAGGTCAAGGTTGTTTCAGGCAGTGTTCCGTTAAGGTCAAAGAACACGAAAGACTTGTCGTTTTCAGTGCTTTTGATGCTTGCTGTAATCCTGTTAATGTCTAACGCAGGGCTTATTGGAATGTCAATATAGCTGTAAGTGCAGTCAGTCAAAGGCCCTGAACATGCTGTTTCCCAAACGCTTCTTGTCCAGTTGCACTTTAAGGCATCGCAGGGAACGCTAATGCTTCTTGTCGAGCCGTCCTTTAAGGTTAGCGTGATGCTTGAGGAATTAATGAAGGCTTTTTTCAGCTCTTCATTGACAACGTTATCTCCGTGATAGCTTGAAAACCTGATGTTTGTTATTCTAAAGATGGAATCTGAAACTGCTTGAGGCGGAGACTTTGTAACCTGCGTTGTTGTGCTGCCTTCAAACACCAGCTGGTTGCCTTGAGTGTCTATCGGAATCCTCACGCCTGCAAGCTTTTGAGCTTGAGCCACTGTCTTCACTAGCTCTTTGACGCTTGCTTTCACTCTCCACTGGAATGGGAAAGAGGTTTGCAAGGCTGTTTGCGAAGTCAGGGCAAAGGCAAGCTGCGTTCTCAACGCGATTGACGGAACATCAGGGTCGCTGTGGAATAAAAAGCAATAATTGAACGCTGCATTGCTGTCAGAGCCTGAAACAATGTCAAACTCTGTTTTTCCAATCCCAAAGCAGTCTTTCTCAAATCCAGGATAGCCGATGAAAGTAACCAATTCTTTCCTTCCAGTAACGCCGGTCAGCAAGCCAGTAATGCTCGCATATACTGGAATCTGGCCTAAAATTCCTGCAGGGCTTCTATTCGCGATTGAAACAGTTGCTGTCTTTGAGTCTGTCTCAAGCATTGTAAAAGCTGTTGCAGGGCTTACTGGAAGCGAAACCCCGGTGCTGTCCTGAAGCGCGTAGCCTCCCTGCAATGCAACGCTTACTTGCTCTGAACAGTTTTCTGTTGAAATCCTGAAATCTGCTGGAGTTGAATCTGTTGAGGCAAAGCAGATTTTTGAATCATCAAAAGAGCATTTTTTCGAGACTGGCTCTATTTTTACGCAAGCAAACTGGTCAACGTCTCCGAAAGCGTTGGAGAAAGGCACTTTCTTTAAGACTGCCTCAAATCCCGGAGCTGAAGAATGCACGAATGCTGAATGCGTTGCGTCAAAAGCTGAAAGAGTGAAAAAAGCCCAGCCTTGGGAATCAGTAAAAGCTGTCAAGTCCGGCAGGCCAAGGTTTGAGACCGTAAGCTCGGTGCTTGAAACCTTTACTTTTACCAAAGCGTTTTGTATTGGATTTCCTGAAAGAGCATCAGAAACTCTCACAGCAAGCTCCTGGCTTGGAGTGTTTGCAAAAAGGCTGTTTGGCACTGAAACAAGCAACGGGCTTGCGCTTACCTTGAAAGCGACTTTTGCGTTAGTGTCCTGCATGTCCAAACCTAGCTTAAGGAGCATTTCAGTTCTTTGCGTTTTCACAACCCCTCTTAATTTTATTGTCTGAGAAAACGAAGCTCCGGAAGCAAGCTGCTCGCTCCAAGGCTCCAGAACGCTCGTTTCCCCATTCTCTCCAAAAACAAGAGCGTTATTGCTGCTTGAGAAATTAATGTCAAAAGACGTTGTAATGTTTTGCGTTCCTGAATTAAGTATCCTGTAGCTTAAAGTGTAATTAATGTCGTGGTTAATGTCAAAAGGCCCTTGAGGCACTTGCTGCAATGAAAGCCAGGAGCTTGAGTCCTGCCTTTGGATTTCAAAAGAATAATCAAAATTAGGGCACTGCTCTCTTGCGTTCTCCCAGCAAAAAAGCTGTCCAACCTTGAAGGTTTTTACAGAATCCCCCAACGATTTGCTATTTGACTTTGCAGTAAAGTGGATTTCAAGCACTGTGTCTGCAGCAACTTTTTTCACTAATACTGTTGCATAAAACCTGTAAGCCCCTGCATAAAGGCTTCCAAAGCTCAAATTAACCTGCTTCGCGTTTTTCGCAGCATCGCTCACGATATTCTGGTCTGAAAAAGCGTTCGAGCGGTTATAGTCCGCTGAACGGATAGGGCTTCTTTCAGCGCTCGCGTTCCTTACAACCATTCTTGCAGCTGCCTCGTTGATTATTGAATCCAGGTCAGTCCTTACATGGCTTTTCACTCCGCTCTGGTTGCCGCTTGGAACTATGATGTCAAAAACCATTCCGTACTCTTTCTCAGTGTTTGCAAGGATTTTCTGCTCTCTTGCAGGAAGCCTTTCAAAACTGTTTGGCTTTGAAACATGAGAAAAGCGAATGAGAAAGTCAGTGGCGTAGTTTTGAGGGTATAAAGTAAGCTCTACAATCATTGCGTTATCGGCAGTGCTTTTTGAAAGCCTTGAAACAATGATGCTTGACTGCAAAAACCCTGCTTTTGAAGCTGTAATTTTCACATTTTTGTTCACTTTGAACTCTACAGCATTAGTGAGGCCGTTTGCTGCTGTTGAAAGCTCTGCTTTTTTCTGGAAGTTTGAAAAACTCAAGGATTCAAAAAACATTACGTTAACGTCAGAGATTGGAGAGCCTGAAACATTCACTACCTTTACCTTGATGTTTGCCAAGCCTGCGACAAGAGTTACGTTCAAGTCCAAGGTCTGGCCTGCTGAAAGCTGTTTTGTGTCGCTCAATCCGTTAGCATCCAATGCTGCTTTTTCCGCGAAAGCGTAATAGCTTCCTGCAGGAAGGCTTTCATTCCCCAAGTCTGCAATTCCATTAAGGTTTGTTTCGTCTCTGATTGGCAGGCTTTCAAAAAGCGCGTTATACACTAAAACAGTGGCTTCAGGAACATTGCTGCCTTCCTCATTCCTTACAGTAACCCTGATTTTTCCGGAATTTGAGGAAGTAGCGGCATCAAGCATTATTACAGTGTAATCCTGGTCGCTTCTTTCCCTTAGCTGTACTGTTCCGAAAAAGCTCACGTATCCTGTTGCCTTAACCCTTGCCTTGTAGGTTTTTCCAGCCCTCGCGTTATTGTATTCTGCCTTGCCCTCATTATTGGTTGTTAAAGGAGTGTCGTTCAAAACCCCATCTTCAGAAAAATAAACCAAGGCTCCGGAAATTGGGTTTGAGCTTGCTGCATCCACTACTTTAATCCTCAAAAACCTAACATTAGAAGGAGGCGTTCTTTCCAAAAGCATGCCCAAGGTTGCTGTCTCTCCAGAGCTTACTGTAACGCTATCGCTTGTTTTTGTCTCAAACTCCTGGCTTGCATCATCAGAAGCCCTTACGATGTAATTTCCAGGAGCTGTTTCAAAAGTGAACTCTCCAGTGCTGTCAGTCAGCTCAACGCCAACAGCATTCGTGGTAGAGCCAGAGTATAATGTCAGCTTTATTCCAGGCAATGGGCTATTATCTTGAGAGCTTTTGACGCTGACTCTCAAGAATCCATTGTCTGGAGCGTCTGGCAAAAGGTCAAAAATTGTCGTTGTCGAAGTCAAAGGCAAGGCTAAAGGCTGAAAGCCCTGCACTAAAACAGTTGCTGTAATCGCTCCGCAGCCGTTAAGCTCTGAAGCTTCCACTTTTATTGCTGAAACAAAGCGTTTCTTTTCCGGAATCAGCTTTCCGCTGCTGCATTCGAAAGAAGAGGTGATTTCCTGGCCATTAATCTCTCTCTTTGGAGTTTGCGAACCATCCCTCACAAGAATCTCCTTCTCTTCAACAACCACTTTCCTTTTCAGCTTTAGCACGACTTCCTTTGAGTCAACCTTTATCGAGACTGGCTTTGAATTTCTATAGTCATCAAAGCCTTGCTTTTGAATGAAAAAATCAAAGAGCAAAGTGCCTGAAAGGTTTTCAATCTTGAAAGTTCCGTCACTTCCAGTCTGTGCAAATTTCGCGGTCTTCAGGCCTGCCTCAAGTCCGTAATTGTAATCCACTCTTACTCCAGAAACAGGATTTCCGCCCGCAAGCTCAACAACCTTGATGTTGATTGAGTAGTAAGGCTGGGAAAAGAGCAAGAGCCATGCAACCCCTAAAACAAGCAGCAAAACAACAAGCGAGAATAACGCAAAGCTTGGAATCACCTCATCAATAGGGTCTATTACCTTATAGACCGGCAGTCCTTTGCTTTCAAGCCAGTCAAGGACAGCGTAATACCTGTCCTCCATTGAGTAGTAAAAATTCTCTAAAGCGTCCTTAAAGCCCATTCCAATTTACCTTTTTGTTGCAAGAAACTCTTGCCAAAACTTGCAATAAAAGAGGCTTTCCTGTTTTATAAATGTTTCTTGCAAAACTCGCCTTTTTAAATTCAGGAACCAATGCATGATTGCAGCTCTTGCTGCACGGAGGTCTCAAAGCTTGAGAGCAGTTTTTTCTCATTCCACCAAAAGCCCAGCTCCTGGCCCTTCTGTATCATGAAAACATCCCTGCTTTCAACAGCGTTGAACAATTCCTCCAAAGAGCCAATGCTTGCTTCAGAGCTTCTTGAGGAATCATTAAACCGCATTCCCCCAACTCCATTCAAAACCGCCTGCTGTGCAATCGCAGTCCTGGAAACAGCCAGTGCATTATCTTTTGAATCGTTGTGCACTGAAAAAACGCTTTGTCTTGAAGGATTTGTGTAAAACACAGTTGTCAAGAAAACATTTCCTGTTTTTTCCACGCTTTCCCAATCAATTCCAAAGCTTGACTCCCAAGGGTTGATGTTGTCAAGCGCTGAAGCCTGCCTGTCCGCTGAATTATTGAAGGTTTCAGAAAGCTTTTTTCCACTAAAGTCCAAGCATTCAAGTGTTTCAGGCGAATTCCAGAACGCCAAATTCTTTCCAGGCTTTTCAGGCTTTCCTGACTCCAAAAAGTCGTAAAATACAGCAAGCTTTCCCTCCTGCGAGCTTCCTGCAGAAACCTTCAAAGCCAACGGAGTTGCAAGGCTTGGCGAAAAAACCAGTTCATCCTTTCCTTCCCCCAAATCAACCCTTAAAATCCTGCCCCTTGATTCAAATGTTGAATTCACTATTGAAGAGTTAGAGTCAATGCTTGTTTTCAAAACACTCAATGGATTAGAGCCTTCAGCCTTTGGGAAGGTATTGGAGTTTTCAAAATTCTCCACCTTGATTCCATTCCCTGAATTCTGGAATGCAGTTCCGTAATCCTGCCTTTCAAAAAACCCGTTCTTTAACCCAATCGCTCCGTCAAACGGAATGTAATAGAAAGGATTCAAGTCATTAGGAGCCTGCAAGTGCGCAAACAAAACCTTTGCAAAAGCCTTTGGTTTTCCGTCAGTGCTGAAAAGCTTCCAGTCGCTTCCAAAATCAATAGCCAATTCCACCCTGTACCTTCCAGCGTCAGGCAGGAAAAAGCTGTTGTTGTCTTTTTGCGAGAAAATCATTGAAGAGTTTGAGTCCAAAAACTGCCAGAATCCATTCTGCGAAGCCTTGAAATATTGCGGAGTGTCAAGCAATGCTTTAGTATTATAGTATTCTATGAAGTCTTTCCTGAAGTCATTGCTGAAGCCATCTTTCACAAGCCAGGCATTAAACAAAACCAGTCCTTCCACGTAGTCAAGCACTGGCTTTAACTCATTGCTTGAATAAACCTTTCCATTCCACAAGACTCCAGAGCCTTTTGCAGCCTCTCTCACAAACTTGCTGATGTTTGGCTCTTCCAGATTCAAGAATGTAGAGCGTTTTGTAGAGCAGTCAGAGCTTCCAGCACTAGCTGGCTCTGATAATGGAATCACAATAGTTTGTACAATGTCCTGCTCTTGCACTATTGCTGGCTCTTGCGCGTTCAGGTCAAAGAAAGCATAGTAAAGATTGTCTGCAGCAAGGCTTTTGGAACAGCTTCCTGAATATTCAGTACCTGCATCTATTGCCTCGCTTCCAATACAGCTTGCTGCCTCTCCAAACCCATCGCTCAAGCTGTTATTTATTGCAAGCTTGAAGTCAACGCTCGCGTCAATTGTTGAATTATTCTTTATCTTGAACTGGAAGTTTGCTGTGTTTTGCATTCTTTGGTAGCTCCAGCTTGAAACCCCGACTTTTCCTTCAGGAACATTAAAAACCTGCGAGCTTGAGTCAATGCTTTGCTGTTCTGTCTCCTCGCTTGGGCAGATTCCTTGGAAGTAATTGTTCTCTTGCAGGAAATCATCCAATGCCTTCAAGCGCTTGAACAAAACCATTGAGAATTGCGTTACATCGCAGTAATATCCTTGCGCAGAATTTATATCGCAAGAGTCCAACTCTTTTCCAGTCCATCTCCAGTCAAGTTTCACTTTAGGCAAGGCATTCTTTCCAGTATACCCTACTCCTTGAGTTCCGACAACAAGGTTTGCGTCTGCTTCAACCTCGTGCAATGGCCTGGCTTTTTCACCCTTTAAGAAAATGTGGAAAAATTCCGAATGCTCAATGTCTATTGCATCATCACAGCTTCCCTGCTCTGATTGGGGGCCAACTCTGTATGAGTCAAAATTCCCATTATTGCAGAAAACTTCCGCAACTCCCGCATGCAGTGCATCTCCATGAATGTGCTCTTTAGATTTTAGCTCTAGGATGTCAAACTTGCTAAGCCGCCCTGCAGAAACTCTTGAAATTATAACTCCTGCTTCTTCTGCAACTGGCGGGTTTGAATCTATAAGAGAGTCTTCATCTGAATCCTGAACAGCTCCTTGCTTAAACTTTGGGTTAACCTCTTGGACTATTTGCCACAAGTTCCCATTCAATGCATTAGAATCCTTGATTGAGTTTAAATCATAGAATTTAGCATTTTCAATATTCCAATTTGTGTCCAGATTAGATAAATTTAAGCTTAGGGAGGCACTTAAAGCATCTTGCGGAAAGGAAAGCTTGCTCAAATCCCTATGGCTTAATCCGCTTAGATTAATTATGTAATCCGACACTTTTTCAGTAATCAAGATTTCATCACAGCTTTTGCCGCCTGAACCACCTCCACCAAAAATTGCTTTGAAAAACTTGTCCCAACGATAGAGCACATCCCAACCCCATCCGCTGCCACTTGCTGCCTTTTCCCAATCACAGGCTGTTGCTGTAACTTCCACATCTTCATGCACTCTAGTGCTGAAAACGCTTGCGGAGTCTGAATTGTTGTCTACAAAGTTGAAAACGAATTTTTCAGGATGGAAGTAATAATCCTTCGAAGGCTCTACAATTACTGGATAATGGCCAAGCTCTTGCCATTCCAGTCCTTGAGGCTTTGCCTCTACCTTAAGGCCATAATAGCCTGGAATGTCCTGCCTTAAAATCTTGGCGGCTTGAGTTGCGTTAGAAAAGATTTTCGGCTCTAAGCCAATGCCGCCTTTTGAAGTTCCACCAGCACAATTCAAGTCATTATTGCAAAGCCTTACCTGAATAGCTTGGCCGCAACTTGAGGTGTCTATTGAAAATTCCGCATTAGAATCATTCCTCTTTACTAAAACGCCTTCCTCCATCGTTGGAGAGAATTTAACGCAATTCTTCAGGTTTTGGATTAAAACATTAAAATGCACTGGAGCTTCAAGCTCTGCTTGTAATGCTTCAGTGCCCTGCCTTAAAATTGCCTTTAGCTCTATTGCAAAAGCCGCTGTCTTTCCCAAGTTTTCAGACAATGGGTTGAATTCCAAAATTGCAGAAAGCTTTGAGCCTGCAGCGTATTCTGAAAGCATTTCATTCCAGAACTGCGAGAGCTCTGCGGAGCTTTCTCTTCCTTGCTGCTGCAATGAAAACCTTGCAATTCCTGAAATTTTAGAGCTTTCAGGCCAGACAATCCTTGCCTGCAAATTCTGCAGGTTTGCGGAGCAGTTGTTGTCTATCTCGAAATTAAAGACTGCATTTCCTGAAAGAGTGTTTCCTTGCAAGGAATAGGAAGAGCTTTTCAGGCATTTTTCAATCCCTTCAATATTAGTTATTGGAGAGTTTGGTGAGATGAATGAAAAGCTTGCAGGAAACTCAAGGAAAAACCTTTTTCCCAAGAAATTATTGTCAAGCACTATTGCCAGGCTTGCTGTTTTTGCGAAAGAATTTCTTAAAGCTTGAGTGCTTGATGCAATTGCCTTTGCCTCAAACCCAACGCTTACTTCTGGAGAGATTGTTTTCTCCACAAGCCGTGAGTAAAGGAAATCATTCATTTCTTCCATTTTCAGGTAGCTGTCAAGGTCAATGTCTGCCGGAAAAAAAGCATCCTTTGCTTTCAGGCTTATCGCAAGCTTGTTTGAAAGCACCTCGCTTATTCTATGCTCCTGCACTCTTCCAGGCTCTAAAGTAAAAGAAGGCTTTGGGGAAAGAGAAGCAATGTTCAAGTCCGTCGCCAGCCTTAGCTCCGCGTTTTGAAAGCCAGGCTTTGATGCTGTAATTCTTAAAACGCTTGCAAAGTCTAAGGCCGGAAGGGAAAATTCTGCAACCCCTGAATGGTTAGTGTATTTTGCCTGAACAATATTCAACGCATTACTTGGGAAAACCTTGTCAACTCTTACAAGCGCATTCTCCACTAGGTTTTCATTCCTGTCTTTCACAATGAAATTCAAGTCTTGCTCCATGAAAGGCTTTAATGTTATTTCTGGGCTGGCTGAAAGCCTCAGCCTGTTTTCAGGCACTATCAAAAGGCTTAACTCTTCAGAAGCAAGAAGGCTGTTGTGGGAGTAAACTTGCACGAAAATTTTAGAAAACCCGGTGCTTTGCAAAGTGCTGAAAACTGCTTGAAGGCTTAGCTCTTCGTCCTTGAGCCAGTTTGGAATTGGAATTGCAAGCGAAGAGCCAGCAAATCCAGCCGGAGTTTGGTAAACAAGGCCTTGTGCTCTTGAAAGCCTGATGCTTGAAAAATTCAAGTCCTGAACTTGAGTGTTCTCATCAAGAGCATTAAAAATTCTCAAGCTCAAATTGCTGTCCTGCCTGAACTCTCTCAACCCATTAAGAGCTGAAAGCTTAAGAGTAAAGCCTTGCTCTTCCTTGATTAGAATGAAAGGCTCTGGAAGCTTGAATCCTGTATTGTCTTTTACTTCAAGACCGTAAACACATACTTTATCCTTGCATTCTGAAGGCTTGCTTTCAAAAAATATTCTTTCTACAGCGTCAGCGTACAAGCCTTGCTTTTCAGGCTTTTCAGAATCAAAGCCAAGCTCTGCATCTACCGGAGTCCTGTAAAACCTGCTTTGCTTTTCAAGCCAGGAACGAAAATAAAAGTAAAGCTTGTCAGAGCTTTGCGCTCTTTCTGAAACACTGAATTTTGCAAGGATTTCAAAACTAGTGTTTGAGTCAGGATTGCTGAATGAATGATTAAACCATTTGAATTCAGTGCTTGATGCAGAGTTTGCCAAATCTGCTTGCTCGCTGTTTGGAGGATTATAGCTTGAAGAGCCAATAATGTAGTTTGCGAGAGAATCAGAGGCAGTGAAAAAAACCAGGTCATCCAAAGCGCTTTCCTCTCTCCCAAGCCTTAAATGAACTCCAAGCTTTTCAAAGTTCGCGCTTGGAGTCTGCGCCAAAAACCTTGCAGTATAAGACTTTCCAGCCTTCAGCTCTGAAACTTTTACGCCTTTCTCGTCCCTGATGCTCTCTAAAGAAATTGCAGGAAACTCTCCTTGAATATTTGGCTTTAAAATCGCCTCTATTGTCGGAGAGTTTTGTGCAGCATAAGCAGTGCTTTTAAAGCTTGCAAATCCTTGCTTGCTTACAATTGCAAAAACCTGCCTGTCAATCCTGAACTGCTTTATCGCCTCTCCTTTTTCATTAGAAATCAGCTCGCACTCATTACAGCTTCCAAATAATGTTTTGAATTTAACGCTTGCTCCAGAAATTGGCAATGCATTCTCTCCCTTCACTAAAACCTTCAACTGCTTGAAAGCAAGCGGCAAAACAAGCTGAATTCTATTAACCTGCCTTGAACGCAGCCTGAACTCTTCGGACTTTTTCGTCTCTCCAAGCTTTGAGGCAGTGATGAAGTAGTCTGCTTCAGGAAAGTTTGAGAAAACAGCAATTCCGTTATAGTCTGTTGTTTTTGAAGCCAGAATTTGGAAATCATTGGGAAGCTTTTTTGCAATTGAAACCATTGCTCCATCCACTGGAAAGCCTTGAGCGTCCAAAACCTTCACCTCAAGCTTTCCGCAATCAGCTGCTGCGCTGAAGCAAGGCTTTAACTCTATAGTCCTGTCCAAAGAGTTTCCCTGGCTTGTTGAAAACTCTGCAGAATAGAATTCAAAATCATCATGCAATGCTTCAAGCACAAGGCTTTTGTTTTTTGCAAGGTTGAATTGCAGTTCGCTTCCATTGCTTGTTTTTCCCGCAATCAGGTCTCCGGAATTCTTGTCCTTTATAGAAACTTCAGCGTTCAAAACCTGCTGCCTTGAATCCTTGTTCAATACTGAAACTTTAAGCATGAACTCTTTTTTTTCAGAAAGCACTACTTTCACTTCGGAACTTTCATCAACTTTTACAGTAAAGTTTTTCTGGCCCGGGAGAAAAACTCCGGAAGCATCTGAAACAAGAAGCGAATAATTCCCAACAGGTAATTCCTCAAAAACCGCTTTTCCATCGCTTGATTCAAGCTCTTCAATCTTTTGCTTTTCCAAGTTCAAAACAGCAAAGGTCAAAAGCACGCTTTTTACAAGCTGGTTTTTCTCATTCAATGCAAAGGCGTTAGCGCTGCCTGAAAGCTCTTGAAAAGCTTCAAGAAATATTGTCCTTGAAGAGTCCAAGACCTCATTAACTATTACAAAACCGTCTGCTGTTATCTTTGCAAACAGTCTTCCGCAGTTTTCCGGAATTTCAGTGCTGAAAAAGCCGTCATTCACGGTTATAGGGCTTTCTGGAACAGCAAGGCTGTTGGAACAGCTTAGCTCCACAATAGCATCATTCACTTTCCTTCCGTCAGGCTGTGAAATATAGAATGAAAGCGCTTTTGCCTCTCTTTGCTTTGGCTCTAAATTGATTGTTTGCGAAGCCTGCAAGCTGGTGAAAGCAAACTCTGTTTTTTTGAAGGCAGTGCTTAAAACCTTTACAATAAGCTTTCCTTCAGGCACTTGCAGACTTATGTTTCCATCCTTGCCTGTAATTTTCTGCACTTTCTCTCCATTAGAGAAAGCAAACTCTACATTCAAGCCGGAAATCGGGTTTTTTGAGGCAGAGTTGATGAAAACAAACTCTCTTGGGGGAGTTTGCGCAAAAAAGCTAAAATAAAGGACGGCAACTATTGCTGCAACAGCGATTAAAGCAACTATAAGCAATGCCTGCTTTTTAGACAGCATTCAAAAGACCTGACTGTTTAAAAAAAGCAAAAGGTTGTTTAAAATTGTATTGCCAAAAACAGTTTTATAGCGCGCATACTCGCTAGCATTTTGAAACTTTTCCTTTTTAATCAATGATGTTAATCAGCTCTCCTTGCCGAGGATGGAATTGCGCAGTCTTGAGGGCTTGATGAGCTTGCACTTACGATATAAGCGCATTTGGCTGCAGCATCTGGTTCCGCATTTAACACATAAGAATAGCTTTTATTGCAAGAGCTTGTTTCCTTCCAGCCAGGCAGGTATTTGTACTTCGCATATTCTGCGAATGTCTCTTTTGTCATCCGGACATTATTGCACATTAAATCTGCAAAAGAAACAGCGCTACTGCTTTTTTCCAATGCTGGAAATATGGAAAGCGAAGAACGATTTACTGGCCTGCATGATTCATCAGTCCTAATACATTGAGAATAGCTGGCCGAATAAACTCCCTTGTAAGCGTCATCCTGCTCAACCAAAGACGCTTCGGCTTCCTCTCCATTTACTAGCTGCCATTCTTTTATTTTGTTCCGAGTTTCATAGGTTGAGGAAGTAACCACGCTCACAGTATCCCTTGTCAAGCCGCCGTCAAAAGAAACTCCCGGATAGTCTTTAATTGTTTGGTTGGTTTTGGAAAGTGTGTCATATTCTGTCTTTTTTGTAATCACTCGCAAGCTTACATCGGTGGGAATTTCCCCAGTAGGGCCAACCGAACTAACAGTTGCTGTTATTTCAGCGC